>JAEIGA010007625.1_pt1 | contig 16416 bp, 11 predicted proteins | sample 9270691 | NCBI WGS metagenome assembly JAEIGA01 (sample SAMN17057246, study PRJNA624740) | gut metagenome | biome: biome; isolation source: fecal sample | host: Bos grunniens | place: China: Xizang | collected 2019
TTATACTATTAATAGGGTCTATTTTCACATGGATTATGAACCTGGCCGCGTACCAGATGGAGAACTTGTGCAATCTTCTATGCAGGACGGATATGAATTTACATGGGTAGGTAGCAAACTCCTACGTGAGGGTATTTTGATGCGTAATTGCCCGATTCGTCCCGGAGATACATATAGTGAATTGCGCGTAGAGAGAGCGTATAGTTCGCTCAATCAGCTGGCTCCAATCAAATACGTGGATATTAGTTTTGATCCTATTTCAGAAGACCAATTGGATTGCCATATTGTGCTATCCAAATCCAAACTTAACTCTATTTCATTCGAACTGGAAGGAACATACTCTGCGGGCGATTGGGGAATAGCAGTTGGGGCTGGTTATGCCAACCGCAATCTATTTAGGGGAGCCGAAGAGTTTACGCTGGATGGTCGTGCTAGTTATGAATGGCGACAGAACGGAGGTCGCGCCATTGAAGGGAAAGCTGCTATGGGACTGAAATTTTCAAATTCTCTAGCAATAGACCTTAATTATAACTACCAAAATCGCCCCGATGAATACACCCGCTCTATATTCAATGCTTCGTTGCAATACCAATTGAGGCAACGTAGTTCGCGTGTTCAACATCAGTTTCGCATAGCGGATATTAGCTATGTCCATTTGCCTTGGATAGATCCTGATTTTAGTGACAGGTTCTTGCAATCAACCAATATCCTTAAGTATTCCTATGAAGACCATTTCATAGTAGGATGGGGATATTCAGGCAGCTATTCGTCTTTTAGTTCGCGTAACCCTTACCGCTCATATACCAACGTTAATTACAATGTAGAAACGGCAGGTAACCTAATGCTTGGATTGGCTTCGATATTTAAGTTCCCTACTGACGATGCAGGCAAATATACTTTGTTTAATACACGTTTTGCGCAGTTTGCCAAGGCAGACGTTTCATTTACATACCATCAGATATTCAATCCTTCTCATCGTTTGGTATATCATGCAGACTTGGGTGTTGCTGTACCATATGCCAATTCTGAGGCGGTGCCATTTGAGAAACGATATTTTGCAGGAGGTTCTAATAGTGTACGTGGCTGGACGGCTCGCAGTCTTGGACCTGGAGGTTATCGCGGGGCTGGTAGTTTGATTGATTTTAATAACCAATCAGGAGATATTCGCCTTAATCTTAATTTGGAATATCGAGCTAAGGTATGGTCATTTATTGAACTAGCTGCATTCGTAGATGCGGGAAACATTTGGACCATGTATGACTATGCTACACAACCGAATGGCAAGTTCCACTGGAATGAGTTTTACAAGCAAATAGCATTGGCGTATGGTGTGGGATTGCGTTTGGACTTTTCAATTTTTGTTTTCCGTGTTGATTTTGGTGTAAAACTATATGATCCAAGTCGCTTGTATGACCAATTGGCTGGTACTCAATGGCGTACAGTGCCCAACGGACTGAATTGGAAAGATGACATGAGTTTGCATTTTGCCATAGGTTATCCGTTCTAAAAACTGACAAGCTAAGGATGTTGGAGAAGTGTTGCATAGAAGGTGTGATTGAGGCGGGTTGCGATGAGGCAGGACGTGGACCATTGGCTGGCAGCGTGTTTGCAGCGGCAGTGGTGTTGGATACGGGTTTGCTGGAGAAGGAAGAACACTGCGAATGGCTTTCGCTGCTCAACGATAGCAAGCAACTCACTGACAAACAGCGCCAATACTTGCGTCCCCTGATAGAGCAATATGCCACGGCGTGGGCTGTAGTTGAGGTGACGGCGGAAGAGATCGACCGTATCAATATCCTCAATGCCTCTATTACGGGTATGCAACGCGCCTTGGATAAATTGCCCATTACGCCCCAACATATCATCGTGGACGGCAACAAATGGCGACCTTATATCCCCGAAGGGCAAGTGCTGGAGATTCCGGCGCGCACGGTGGTCAAAGGCGATGGCAAGTACTTATCCATAGCGGCAGCGAGTGTACTGGCTAAGACCTATCGCGATGAGTATATGGTGCGTTTACACGAGGAGTACCCGCAGTATCATTGGGATACGAATATGGGCTATCCCACCAAAGCGCATTACGAAGCTATTCGGCAGTATGGTATCACGCCTTACCACCGCAAGACTTTTAAGCTGAATAAGCCGTAATGCCCTTATATGTTGCCTATCAGTTACGAGACAATTACGGCAACGATACGGCAACGAGAGAAGACTTTAATGAGCTATAATAAAAACTTTAATATAAGAAAATAATGGCAATTTTTGTAAAAAAAGAGGGCGAACCTCGTAAGAAAATGGGCTGCTTAGGCAAAACCCTGATTGGTATTGGTGTGTATTTTGGTGTTTGTTTCCTTTTGGGGGCGTTGATGGGCGATATGATGTCTACACCTGCCACCAAATTGGAGGAGAACACCATCTATCGTATTGATTTGAAAGGTAATCTGGTAGATCAAGCGGGTGAGGAGAATCCTTTCGCCTCAATCGTGGGCGAGATGTACGGTCAAACTACTAATAATGTTGGTTTGAGCGATCTGCTCAGCAATATCGCTTTGGCGAAGGACAATGATAAGGTGTTGGGTATCTACCTCAAGGGCGGTGAACTCGCTGCGGGACCTGCGTCTGCCAAGGCCCTCCGAGATGCACTCATAGATTTCAAACAATCTGGTAAGTTCATTATCGCTTATTCAGATACTTATACGCAAACCAACTACTACATTGCTTCTGTAGCAGATAAGATTTTCTTCAATCCCGTAGGTACACTGATGTGGGATGGCCTAAGTGCACAAAAAGAGTACTATACCCGCCTCTTTGAGAAGATTGGTGTTGAGATGCAAATACTCAAAGTGGGTACTTTCAAATCGGCTGTAGAACCATATTTCCGCACTTCGATGTCAGAGGCTGACCGCAAACAAACCGAACAATATCTCGGTGGTATCTGGAGCGAGATGAAAGTGGCAGTAGGACAAAGTCGCCAAATCGCTCCTGAGCAATTGCACGCGTATGCCGATGAGTGCATGTCGCTGCAACCACAAGAGAAATACCTCACCTACAACTTTGTGGACTCATTGGTATATATCCAGGAGATGGATAGCGTATTGCGCACCTATGCGGGTACAAAAGACTACAAACAACTCTCTAATAACCAGATGACTAGTGTAGAGCGCAGCCAGATTGCTGCAACAGACAAGGTGGCAGTCTTATATGCCGAGGGAGCTATCGTTGATGCTGGTACAGATGGTATTGTAGAAGGTAAAATATTGAAAACCATCAAGAAAATCTATAATGATAGCGATGTGAAGGCGGTAGTCTTCCGTGTGAATAGTCCTGGAGGTAGTGCTGACGCGAGTGAGCAAATTTGGCATGCGATTAAGATGTTGCAAGATAAAGGTATTCCTGTAGTTGTTTCTATGGGCGATTATGCAGCGTCTGGTGGCTACTATATCTCTTGTAATGCCGATTATATCTATGCGGAACCTACGACTCTCACTGGATCTATCGGTATCTTCGGTACTGTACCTAACCTAAGTAAACTTCGTGAGAAAGTAGGTCTGGATGTGGATGGCGTGTCCACCAACAAACACTCCGCATTAACTACTAATGCCGTTATCAAAGGTATGAACCCACAGGAGATGGCGCTCATGCAAAACATGGTAGAGCGTGGCTATGACCTCTTTACTCGTCGTTGCGCCGATGGTCGCGGTATGACACAAGATGAGATCAAGAAGATTGGCGAAGGTCGTGTGTGGCTTGGTAAAGATGCTTTGGAGATTGGCTTGGTAGATAGTTTGGGTAATATCAACGATGCTATTGCAAAAGCAGTAGAACTAGCAGAGTTAGGTGAGTATCAATTGGTTAGCTATCCGGAGAAAACAGACCCAATCCAAGAGATGTTCAAGATGTTTGATAATACAAGCCCAGAGGAGCAACTCATCTTACAAATTCGTGAGTTCGCTTCGAAACCACGTATTATGGCACTTATGCCTGAAGTGACCATTCAATAATGGTGTAACATGAAGTTCTTTCTTGCCCCTCTCTCGTGGCTATATGCCTTTGGCGTATGGGTTCGCAATGTCCTGTACGATGACCGCGTACTGCCTTCCCACAAGGTAGATGTGCCAACCATAGCGATTGGCAATCTGGCAGTAGGTGGTACAGGCAAAACGCCTATGACGGAGTACCTAATCCGTTTGCTGTCACCCAATTATAAGGTGGCAGTCCTATCGAGAGGGTATGGCAGAAAGACCAGCGGATTTCGTCTAGCCAACGAGCAGGATACCGCCAAGACTATTGGCGATGAACCCATGCTCATTCACACACATTTCCCAGATATTCCTGTGGCAGTATGTGTAGATAGAGTGCAGGGAATCAGGCAGTTGCAACAGATTATACCTGATTTACAATGTGTGATTTTGGACGATGCTTATCAACATCGCAAACTGCGTGCGGGTTTCTATATCTTGCTCACTTCCTATGATAATTTATACGTGAATGACCACATGTTGCCACGCGGTACGCTGCGCGATTTGCCTGCGGAGAGTACGCGTGCCAACGCGGTGGTCGTTACCAAATGCCCAAGAACCATGCAACCTATTGACCGCCGTATAGTGAGCAATAGCTTGCGTTTGGCATCGTATCAGCATTTGTATTATTCTTCTATAGGTTACGCACCCCTGCAATTATCATCTACTCCTTTGCTGGTGGCTGGTATAGCCAATCCTGCGCCCTTGCTCGAACATCTGCAACTGAAGTTCCCTGCTACAGAACTATTGGCGTTTGCCGACCATCGCAATTTCACCAAGAGCGATATACGGCTAATATTGAGCAAGGCTGAGCAGTACAAACATGTGGTGACAACTGAGAAAGACTATATGCGTATGCAGCAAACACCTTTGGTAGAGGCATTAGGCGATAAATTGCATGTCCTGCCTATTCAGACTGACTTGGGCATTGACCAAGAAGCCTTTAATCGCCAAGTCCTGCTGTATGTCAGTGAGAATAACCGCACCACTCTAAACAATTCTACACCACTCTAAACAACATAACATAATATGAATATCCTATCGCTATTAAAGCGTTTCGTACCGCCATACAAGTGGCAAGTGGCAGCCAATCTCTTCTTCAATGTGCTATCCACCATTTTGTCGCTCTTCTCGTTTGCTACTATTATCCCTGTGTTGCAGATTCTGTTTGGGTTATCAGAGGGGACATCCACATATATGTCATTAGACTCTGCGGCTTCTTTCAACGATACGCTGGATATTCTTAAAAATAATCTCTACTATTTCTTGCAAATGCAGATTGAAACCCGTGGAGCACAATCTGTATTGCTGCTCTTGGGTGCTTGTTTGGTTGTTCTTACGGGCTTCAAGTGCCTCACAGCATGGCTTGCCAACTATTTTATGGTGCCTATACGCACGGGCGTATTGCGCGACCTGCGTGCGCAATTATATAAGAAGGTGGTTAGTCTGCCTATAGGTTTCTTTACCGAAGAGCGCAAAGGCGATGTCATGTCGCGCATGACCAACGATGTGAATGAGGTGGAAGCTAGTATCATGTCCACATTGGACATGCTCTTCAAGGACCCTATCATGATTTTGGTCTATCTCATCACACTCTTTACTATCTCTTGGCAACTCACACTGTTTGTGCTGGTGCTATTGCCTGTGGCAGGTTTCTTGATAGGGCGTATCGGTCGTTCGCTCAAGCGCGCTTCTACCAAGGGACAGGAGCAAAATGCTGAGATTCTCACCCAAATAGATGAGACATTGGGTGGTTTGCGCGTGGTAAAGGCCTTCAATGCAGAGAGCAAACTGACAGTGCGTTTCCTCAATCTCATCAATGCCACACGTGCAACTTTCAACCGAATCAATCGCCGCTACTATCTGGCGCACCCTGTATCGGAGTTCTTCGGTACGGCACTAATTGCCATTCTCTTGTGGTTTGGTGGCACGCTGATTTTGGGAAGTCACTCTTCTATTGATGCAGCTACATTCATCTATTACCTTGTAATTTTCTATTCTATCATCAATCCTGCCAAAGACCTCAGCAAAGCCACTTATGGCATACGCCGTGGTATGGCTTCTTTGGAACGAATAGATAAAATACTCAATACAGAAAGCAATATCCGCGAACCCAAAGAACCAAAACTCATAACTCAAAATTCAAAATTCTTAATTCGTTATGAAGATGTTTGCTTCTCCTATCAGGCAGATCGTCCTGTACTGAAGCATATCAATCTGGATATTAAGAAGGGGCAAACCATTGCGTTGGTAGGGCAATCGGGTAGTGGCAAGACTACGATGGCGGATCTCCTTCCACGCTTCTACGATCCTACTGTGGGACGTATCACAATTGATGGAATAGACATTCGAGAACTCAAGACTTTTGATCTTCGTGCCCTTATGGGAAATGTCAATCAGGAGGCTATTCTCTTTAACGACACATTTTATAATAACATTACTTTTGGCGTGGAATCTGCTACTATGGAAGAGGTGCGCAATGCTGCACGTATCGCTAATGCAGATGATTTTATCATGGCTACGCCCGACCAATATCAAACCACTATCGGTGACCGTGGTTCGCGTCTGAGTGGTGGACAACGCCAGCGTATCTCCATTGCGCGTGCTATTCTCAAGAATCCTCCTATTCTAATTCTAGATGAGGCTACTTCTGCATTGGATACCGAATCAGAGAAACTCGTGCAAGAGGCATTGGAAAATCTAATGAAGGATCGTACTACGTTGGTTGTAGCGCATCGTTTGAGTACCATTCGCAATGCTGACCTCATTTGTGTTCTTCATGAGGGACAGATTGTCGAACGTGGTACACATGACCAACTCATAGCGTATGATGGCTATTACAAACGACTTATTGAAATGCAACAAGTTAATTCCTGATTTATTCTTATCTAGACGGTATAATAGTTATAATAACAATAAGAGGGTGTGCCAATTGGCACACCCTCTTGCTGTTTGTATTCTAGTATTTACTTATGACAATCTCCTTCGCTTTTGTTGGTACGTACAGCACTGATAGTGATTTTATCTTCTGCAATACCCATATTTTTTTGGGTTTCTTTCAAATCTGCTTTGATGGCTTCCAATTCGTTAGAAGTACACCAGTGATAGGTGGTAGTTGAAAGTTCAATTGCACCATTCACTTTGGTTGTTACTTCGTAGCAATAGTTGGTATCGCCACATGAAGTAAATACGCCTGCCATAATCACGGCACATGCAATAACAAATTTTTTCATGTTCTATTAATTTTAATGATTAATAATTTTGTTTAGCAATGCAAAGGTATGGCTTTTCTGCGTATTAACCAAATATTTCTTAATACGAGGATTGTTTTTCTTAATATAAGTCTATTTTCCGCCTACGAGTTTCTTGATTTCGCTTAGTTTGTTGAGTGCCTCCAGTGGGGTCAAGTTGTTTATATCCAATGTCTTGACCTCATCGCGTATCTGCTCCAGTACGGGGTCATCCAATTGGAAGAAACTCAGTTGCATACCTTCGGGTGCACTGACGGTGGCTTTGCCGCTACCGATTTCCGATTCCCGATTCCCGATACCCGATTCCCGATTTGCTCCTTGTTCCAAATCGGCTAGTATCTGGTTGGCACGCTGTACAATCGATGATGGCATGCCTGCTAATTTGGCGACATGGATACCAAAACTATGTTCCGAACCGCCACGAACCAACTTGCGCATGAAGATAATTTTGTTGTCCACCTCGCGCACGGATACATTGTAGTTGCGAATACGCTTGAAATGCTTTTCCATCTCGTTGAGTTCGTGGTAGTGAGTAGCAAATAGTGTCTTGGCATGTCCTCTATTCTCGTGGATATATTCCACAATCGCCCAAGCGATACTGATTCCGTCGTAGGTGCTGGTACCTCGTCCTAACTCGTCAAAGAGTACTAGACTGCGTTCGCTCAGGTTATTCAAGATACTAGCAGCCTCGTTCATTTCTACCATAAACGTACTTTCGCCCACCGAAATATTATCGCTCGCGCCCACACGAGTAAAAATCTTGTCCACCACACCAATGCTAGCACTTTCTGCAGGCACGAAACTACCCATCTGAGCCATTAGCACAATGAGTGCTGTTTGACGGAGCAACGCTGACTTACCTGCCATATTGGGACCTGTTATGATGATAATCTGCTGACCATTATTATCCAGCAATACATCATTGGGCACATACTCTTCATCCATAGCCAACTGTTTCTCAATCACAGGGTGACGACCTTGACGAATATCAATCACTAAACTATCATTGATATCAGGACAAATATATCGATTCTCCACGGCTACTGTAGCGAAACTCATCAAGCAGTCTAGTTGCGCTATTACGATAGCATTCTGTTGCATTTGTGCCACATATTCGGTCATTGCCAACATCAGTTCGGTGTAGAGACGATTTTCTATCATTTGAATCTGACTCTCGGCGGTCAATATCTTCTCTTCGTATTCTTTCAGTTCCTGAGTGATATAACGCTCTGCATTAACCAATGTTTGTTTACGTATCCACTCCTCGGGTACTTGCTCTCTATATGTATTGCGCACTTCCAGATAGTAGCCAAAGACATTGTTGTAACCAATTTTCAAACTGCTAATACCTGTGGTTTCCACTTCGCGTTGCTGCAGTTGTAGCAGGTAGTTCTTTCCATTGGTTTGTATGTCACGCAGTTCGTCCAATTGTGCATCGATACCTCGTGCAAAGATATTAGGCCTACCTTGCACTGCGGGTGGATCGGGTACTAATTCGCGCTCAATGCGTTCGCGCAGTTCTGTACATAACGACAATTGTTCGCCTAGGAGGTGCAAGTATGGATTGTCTATAGCCTGTTGACATACCTCTTTGATCGGTGTGATTGCCTGTAGTGCACGACTCAATTGGCGTATCTCACGCGGAGTGATGCGTCCTGTGGACACTTTGCTCACGATACGTTCCATGTCTTGAATCTGTTGCAGGTTCTCACGAATAATCTCACGATGTTCGGGGTGACGGAATAGGTACTCCACCACCATTTGTCGGTTGCGGATGGGGCGCGCTTCTTTTAGCGGGAATGCTAGCCAGCGATGCAGTAGGCGACCGCCCATAGGCGTAATGGTTCGGTCTATGATATCGTAGAGTGTAGTGCTATTTTCTCGTTGTCCGCTCAGCAGTTCCAAGTTGCGAATAGTAAAGCGGTCCATCCATACATATTTATCTTCTTCGATGCGGCTCAGGTGCTGTATATGCCCTGTTTGCAGGTGCTGAGTGGCATCCAAGTAGTGCAGGATCGCACCTGCTGCTATTACGCCTTGTGGCAGGTTTTCCACGCCAAAACCCTTGAGATTCTGCACGTTATATTGCTTTGTTAGCCGTTCCTGTGTGGCGGTAGGACTCATCATCCAGTCATCCAACTCGAAGGTAAAGTATTTATTGCCAAACTGTTCTTCGAAGTCGCGTTTCTTGCCGCGCAGGAACAGCACTTCTTTCGGTGCGAAGTTCACCAGCAGTTTGTCCACATAGTCTGCCGTACCTTCTGCCACTAAGTATTCGCCAGTAGATATATCCAAAAATGCTACGCCTACTGTGTGTTTACCCCATTGGATACAGGCGAGCCATGTGTTTTCACGTTGTTGTAAGGTTGTCTCTGAATAGCTCACACCTGGTGTAACCAACTCTGTCACACCGCGTTTCACTAGTTTCTTGGTTAGTTTAGGGTCTTCCAACTGGTCACAGATAGCCACGCGCAAACCTGCACGCACCAGTTTGGGCAGGTAAGTATCCAACGCGTGAAATGGAAATCCTGCCATCTCCAGCGCTTTGGCTTCTTTGCTTGCACCATTGCTGCGATGGGTGAGCGTGATGTTTAGGATCTTGCTTGCGCGAACTGCATCTTCCGCGTAGGTCTCATAGAAGTCGCCACAGCGAAATAGCAATACTGCATCGGGATATTGGTTTTTTATCTCCCGAAACTGCTTCATCATGGGAGTCTCCATTTCATTTACTTTACTCATATTCTTATTTTCCTATAACCTTTAACCTATAACCTTTAACCTATAAACTATAACCTTTAACCTATCCCCACCTACTTTATCATCACATCCACTTTTAGGTTGAACATTCTGCCTGTCAAGTAGTTAGGACTTCTCCATTCCAGTCCATCTGCTCCAGTTACCCAATAGTAGCTATTCACATTCTTGCTGCCAATCAGATTGAATACATCAAATTGTATACTCCAGCTATCCACATGTTTCGACTTCTTCATCCATTTGTCTGTACTTGATGAGAACGTACGCGTAGCACCTATATCTACACGTCTATAGTCTGTCATATGACCTAAATAGCGTAATTTTTCGTTGTGTGGATAACCATAGGGCATACCTTCACTATAGATAAACTTCAGGTGCAGTTTGTATTGTGGAAAGCGTGGCAAGTAGTCTTGGAAGTACATAGTCAGGTTGTATCGTTGCTCTTGTGGCATTGGTATCCATCCTAGTTGATGTTTATCATCTATGAATCGCATCCGACTGCGCATGGTTGAAAAGCTAATCCACGAGTCCGCACCCGGTACTAGTTCGCCCATCAACTTGACGTCCATACCGATAGTATAACCGCGACTATCTATATTACCCGAATAGCGAACTCGTACATTCTCTGCCGTGTAACTCTCCAATCGATCCATATATTTGCCATAGGCTTCGGCAGTAAATTTGAATGGCCTTCCCCACGCACGGAAATAGTAGTCAGTTCCCAATACCAATTGGAACGAGCGTTGTGCTTGCAGTTGGTTGTTTAGGTGTATACGGTTTACTGCTCCTTCATCTGCTACCACCTGTCTTAGTTCCTTGTAGAATGGAGCTTGATAGTATATTCCAGTGGCGGCACGGAAGGTGAAGTCGCGTTTCCATCCAGGCATCCAAGCCACGCTCAGTCGTGGCGAGGGAAGGACCTCGTTAGTAAAGCTCCAATAGTTCAGTCTCACACCTGCGGTCAGCATCATGATGCCCTGGTCTGTGCTCCAGCGATAGGAGTCTTGGGCGTAGGCTTGTAGGCGTGCACTAGTGAGTGAGGTACTTCCTTTTAGCGCATAGTATAGTGCCATCTCCTTATCTATATTAGGCATGCTATATCCCATCGAGTCGCGCCATTCCCACTCGCTGATACGGTCATCTATCAACTCCACTTGCCCGCTTATTCCCCATTGCAGCGTGTTTTCTCCGCTTTTCCATTGTCCATGATGGGATAGCGTTACCATACCTGCTTGCAATCTGTTGCGAGCATGTTCGTGGTAGTGACCCGTCCCTAGGGCGCTACTGCTGGTGTTGGTGTCTAATTCTTCGCTATCTTGCTTACTGGATGGGGTATCCTCTGCGGGCTTTTCGCTCAGCACATATTCGGTGTCGATGTCAAAGGTCTCTTGCTCATGCGTGTAAAAACCGCTTAGGTTAAAGCCCAGTTGAATGCTTCGTGTCAATTGATGTTGCACGCTCAATGCCGCATAAGCGGTGCGGAATAGGTCTTTCTCCTGTCCTATATGCTCTTTCTGTATCTCCAATGCTTGGTCCATGGTACCGAATGTAGTACCTGATGACTCTGGAGCAAACTCATAACTATTTTGCGATATGTTTCCTAGCAACATGATCTCCCAACTCTTCGCCCTATCGCCTAGTTGCCCCATTGCCTTCTCGCCTATCTTCCACGTCATTTGTGTCTGATAATCAACGTAGTTAGGGTTGTAGTTGCCTTGTGTTTCCAATGTGCCCAATAGATACCTCGAGGTCTTGTAGCGTACGCCATGCATCTGGGTATGTGTGCTGTCGCCCCAACCCACATAGCCGCTAGCGCCCAATAGACTCATACTCAAGCGTGACTCTAATCGGGTAGGGCGTTTGTACCGTATGTCCAATACCGATGACATCTTATCGCCATATTTAGCGTCAAATCCACCTGCGGAGAAATCCACGCTTTCCACCATGTCGGGGTTCACAAAACTCAGTCCTTCCTGTTGCCCGCTGCGGATGAGTAGCGGACGATGTACTTCTAAACCATTGACATATACCGAGTTTTCGTCATAACTTCCGCCGCGCACATTATACTGACTACTCATCTCGTTGTTCTGGCTTACGCCTGCAAAGGTGATCAGCAGACTTTCTATACTACCGCCTGTTGCGTCTGGCATCAGACGTGCTGTGCCTATATCTACGCGGTCCATCGTGTTGCTTTGTCGTTGTATAGCGCTGACTGTCACCTCGTTGAGTAGTTCCTCGTTGGTAGGAAGAATCACGTTGATACCTATCACATCGCGCTGGGTATATAGCTGCTGACTGATACTCTCATAACCTATCATGGAATATACGATGGTTACTGTATCTTGCAGATCTATAGTCAGTTCATAGTATCCGTTTTGATTGGAAGTCGTTCCTGTATTGCTTGCGTCTTGCAAGTAGATGTTTGCCAGTTCAATGCCGCGATTATCTGTATCTAGTACATAGCCAAATATGCGAACGCTGTGTGCCTTTAGATTGCCCGCCAGCATACACAAAGCCGCCACCCACAATACTCGTAGGATGTAGTTATAACTATGTTTTATGTGTTGGGTCATGCTTCCAAGTCCTTTTTTGTCAGTCTATATTTTTATGGCGAAATTTCGTGCAAAGGTACAAAAAAATAAGCATATATACAAGCAATTGTGAAATATTCGATTTTTTCCAGTCTTTATCGTGTCGGTTACGGGTTCATAACGGGTTCATATACTAGGTGGAACATGCGATTACTATGCGATTACTATGTGATAACTATGCGATTACTATGTGATTCAAATACCTTACACATTACATTTATCTACTCCTATTTTATGAAATATTGCTTCTGCCCTTGCGCATTTGCATTTTTTTTCGTACCTTTGCACGAAATATGCTTGGAGAAGGATTCATGTTAGACCAACTAATCGAAATAGACACTCAATTACTGCTGTTAATCAATCAGCATCACGCTGCGTGGGCAGACCAGATGATGTGGATTATTTCAGCCAAAGCGACATGGATCCCACTTTATCTTCTGCTCATAGTGGTTATCGTTAAGCAGTATTCTGACAAGGCCACAACGGCGAAGTTTGCATGGATGCACCGCTTGCCTACCTATTTATTTATTCTCTTCACCATTGCTCTTTCTGTTGGATTATCCGATTACATCTCGTCTGGCATACTCAAAGAACTGGTTGCTAGACCAAGACCAACACGGGTGCCTGAGTTAGAAGGTATGCTGCATTTGGTCAATAACTACCATAGCGGACAATATGGCTTCGTCAGTAGCCATGCTGCCAACACCATGGCGTGCGCTTTGCTCTATTCGCTCATTAGACGAAAAAAAATAGCCACCATCGGCCTTATGCTTTGGGTGGCTATGAATTGCTATAGTCGTATGTATTTGGGGGTGCATTATCCCACGGACATCATGGGTGGTCTGTTGGTAGGTGCTCTGGTGGCGATGTTAGCGTATCGGGCATTGCTGGCGACCCGTGTGATCCGTTATGGTGAGGACCTATCCAATTGCAAGGGTGGTGAGGCAAGCGGGAATGAGTATCCAACTGGCGATTCATAAATGCCTCATATTGCTCTGCCGACAAAATTCCGCGGAGTTCCTCTTGCATGAGCAATATACGTTGGATAGCCTCGCTACGAGTGTTGCTAATGAATTGTAACTCAGCATATTTAAGGTGTAAACGGAATAGCGTGTCGCGAAGCAAACTATCGGTGATGTCTAGTTCGCGAACCAACATCTCAGTCTGTTTGCGAGCTATATCCTCAGCCGTACGACGAGGGGTTCCATTACGCTGAGCCAATAACATGGCACTAAACAATATACCAATGAATATGAGTGATGTACGAATCATATAAGAGTGTAGATTGCTACAATAAATGTAATTTCAATATTTAGTAAACTGCTTTGATAATTAGTAAACTACAAAAAATATGCCATACAAGTATCTTGCTGAATGGAAAATAGCACAAAGGCTCTATTTTTCCGATGAAAATATACGGCAAAACTCCAAACCTGCGGTCAAAGTGGCTATGCTAGGCATTATTATTGGCATGCTTGTGATGATCGTAGCAATTAGTGTTGTCGTTGGATTCAAGCAACAAATTACCCAAAAAGTAGCTGGCTTTGGCAGCCATATACAGATTGTGAACTTTGACAATAATTCTACCTACGAACTCCGACCTATCTGCGTTTCTGATTCGCTCATTCAGAACATACAAAGCATACCTAATGTCTTGTGTGCCAATACGTTTGCTACCAAACCAGGCATTATAAAAACTGATAGCGCTTTCCAGGGAATAGTCTTCAAGGGCACCCAATATTGGCAATATTTTCAGCAGAATCTGGTGGATGGTACATTGCCACAGGCACCCAACGAGGTGTTGCTCTCTACCGAGACTGCAAGACAAATGCAACTCAAGATTGGAGACAGTTTCCTCTGCTATTTTATTCAGGACGACTTGCGTGTGAGGCGTTTGCATATCGTGGGGCTATACAATACGTGCATGAGCGAAATGGACCAGCTCTTTGTTTTGGGCGACATTGCCCTGGTCCGTCAACTCAATGACTGGCAGGATAATCAAGTATCTGGAATCGAGGTGCTGGTAGATGACTTCCGTCGCTTGGAAAATACCACACACGATGTCTATTTTGCTACGGCTAACAGGTTAGATGAGCACGGCAACACCCTCTATACACAAAATCTCCAACAGATGAATCCCCAGATTTTCGGATGGCTCGATCTGTTGGATATGAATGTAGTGATTATTATTCTGCTGATGTTAGCGGTATCGGGATTTAGTATTGTCACGGGATTAATCATCCTTATCTTAGATAGCGTAACCCTAATTGGTGTGCTCAAGGCACTCGGAGCTGACAATCAAATGATTCGTCGAGTGTTTGTATATCAATCGGTTATGTTGGTTGGGAAGGGTATGCTATGGGGCAACCTATTAGGTGTTGGACTATGTGCTTTGCAGTATTTCACCCACCTCATACCATTAGACCCTATATCCTACTATGTTAGTTATGTGCCAATGGCTTTCCCATGGGGATGGTGGTTGGCTCTCAATCTAGGTACTTTTTTATTGTCGTGGTTGATACTGCTAGCACCATCGGCTATCGTCACACAAATCAGCCCTGCCAAAGTCATGCATTTTGAATAAGATATGGAATTGTTAACTAAGGTAAATAGTACTCCTTCCCAAAACAATATCAACTATCAGGATACTATCCTGCTACTAGGTTCTTGTTTTGCCGATAATATTGGCGCTAAGTTTAGTCAATATTATTTCCCAACTACGATCAACCCCTTTGGTACGCTATACAATCCTGCTTCTATTCTTGAGGCAATACAATTGTCTATGACAACGGATGCGCAGCATTATCTGATTCAGCATAATGGATTATGGCATTCAATGATGCATCATGGCAGTTTTTCGCATCCCAATAAGGACGAAGTGATACATTGCTGCCAGACTAGTCTTTCTACATTGCGTCAAGCATTGCATGATGCATCTACTATAATTATTACTTTTGGTACGGCATGGGTATATGAATACCAGGGAAAGATTGTCGCTAATTGCCATAAACTTCCTGCCAATCAGTTTGTTAGACGTCGTTTGACTGTTGAGCAAATTGTCTCTGCTTGGCGACCTCTCTTGGCGTCTATGCCCGATAAACATTGGATCTTCACGGTTAGTCCTATCCGTCATATCAAGGATGGACTACACGAGAATCAGATCAGCAAGGCCATTCTTTTGCAAGCTATCGAGCAATTAACTACTTCTTGCCCTGTATGCTCTGATACTTCTTTTCCGCGCATTGACTATTTCCCTTCCTACGAGATTATGATGGACGAATTGCGCGATTATCGCTTTTATGCAGAGGATATGGTACATCCTTCTTCCCAGGCTGTGGATTATATTTGGCAGCGTTTTGTAGATACCTATATCACATCTGCTACGCAAACTGAGATGCGCGAGTTACATCAATTGTGGCGCGACCGTCATCATCAATTTTTGCATCCCGAATCTGCCGAAGCGCAACTTTTTGCGCAGCGAACAAAAACGCGATTGCAGCAGCTACAATCGCGTTATCCTTGGATTCTATAGGCATGCTTCACTCCTATACCCATAGTTGTATAGTCCTGCTTCAGTCCTATCCCCCCCCCTATCTATCTCTTTCGTTATAGGCTGCGGTGTACGATGCTTCCGCTTGCTTGGTGTGTTGCTAGGACCAACACCTCTGCAATCTGCACGTGAGCTGGCGCTGAAGCAGCAAAATATACCACTTCTGCTATATCCTCGCCTGTCAGTGGCTTGATACCTTGATATACCTTGTCTGCTCGCTCTTTGTCGCCTGCAAAACGTGTTACGCTAAA
>JAEIGA010007626.1_pt1 | contig 16415 bp, 16 predicted proteins | sample 9270691 | NCBI WGS metagenome assembly JAEIGA01 (sample SAMN17057246, study PRJNA624740) | gut metagenome | biome: biome; isolation source: fecal sample | host: Bos grunniens | place: China: Xizang | collected 2019
AGATGGGAGAGTAGGAAGTTGCCGGGCTTTTTTTATGCCTTCACATTATTACTTATATCCTTATTTAGAATATATACGGTAACTGCCTAAAAATACAACTTCGACCGATTTGCATGTCGGTTTACAATGTTTCCTTTTAATTATACTGTGAAATCTTTATATGGATATGTTTAATGCAAGATATGGAAACAATCAAAAATGAGGATATACCTCATTCTTGATTGTTTTGACTGTTAAACTTCGTGAGTAAGCGGAATATCAGAGGCAATATAAATATTAGAATGAATTTCATTGCAACTTGTGATTTCTTTTGCAATTGCAGAAACTTTTTCGATACATGACGGAACGTTTGTTACTCCATTGAGAGTAACGCTTTTACCATCGTACAATACATCCAGAAAGTAAATCGGTAACTTTTCCTCATATAAGACTTTAGTTAAAATCTTTTGACCGATAATCAAATTACAAATAGCATTTTTGCATGCAGCTTCCTGCTCTCGGTCGACAAGTTGCGGTAAAATATTTTTTATTATATTTGCGGTTTGTGTAGCATTTAATCGTTGTGTGTTGATTATGAAATCATAATTTACAGGATCACGCCAACCAATATCAAAGAAATAACGATTGAATCCTACGCGATCATTGTCGGTATGTGTCATCATCATTTGAGCTCTGCGTTCATCACAATTAAAACGCTTCATTATACGTTGAATTCGTATGTTTTCAGGACAAATTAGACGGAATGTTACTACTCCGGGAACATCTTTTAGCAATGTAGGAGCACCTTGACCGACTAAAATACAATTACCGGATTGTGTTTTTTCGTATAGAACGGTTTTTAAATGATGTAAAAATTGATTTTGAGCTGATGAAAAAACGTCGAAAAAACCCGGTTTTTTTTCATCATAACGATTTATCATTTTTTCGGTAATTCCTCGTTCATGCAATGTTTGTTCAATTTCCTCTTTATTTATGTAATGATAGCCGGGCAAAACTGAACAAAGTTCTTTGGCTGTTTCATCTCCGAGTGCTGCTAATTCTCTAGCCAATACAATAATTGCCATATTTACCTCCGAATATTATTTTTTTTAAATATTTTAACTTTTTTTCTGTAAATCATGCAGCATTTTGAAAAAAAATTGCATTAAAGTAAATAGGAGCAAATAATGAAAAAAAATATTTTAATTATCGGGCTGATTTCTTTTTTATCATCATGTACTTTTTTTTCACCATGTGTCGTAATTGTGAAAAATCAATCGGACTATTCAATCACTGTATCGAACAATCAAAATTCAAAAATATTATCACTCGATAAAGGTAAGAAAGATAATTTTGAAGTATTCCCCGGTGAAATAACGGTCTATATACAGACATCCGGGAGTACATCATCACGCAAAATTAGAGCAGATTATTTGGAAAATATCGAGATTATTTATGATGTAGAATAATGTCGGAGAAGAACATTCTCTGCTGAAATGTAGCGTATGATTCTAAAAAAAATAAACCTGCAAGAGCAAAATCTTGCAGGTTTGTCTTTTAAAAATGTTCTTAAGGGAAGAAAGTTATTTCTTAATCGATAGCTTCTTTAATTTATTAACAGTAACCTTTGTTGCATTTTTATCGTCAGATTTTCTGCATAACATACCTTTTTCAATTACTGCTTTTTTAAATTTTACGTTAGCAGGATCTATCATAATTTTTGCAATGCTGTTGTTTATTTCAAATACGATACCTTTTCCAACAAGAGTTTCCTCTTGACCTATAACTTGAAGAGTATAAGGATCGATAATTTCTTCTCCTAACTCAAAAATATCAATTACATTACCTTCTTCATAGTTTAGATTTGCTATCATCATAACACCATTTTTTGAAATACTTAAAATTGTTGATGGATAAAGTTTATCTATAATTTTAGCAATGAGTTCTTTTGAAAGTTTTTCTACAATAATGGCAGCTAAATCTTCTTTTTTACCTTCTCCACCACCAAAAGCAGTTACTGCAGATTTATTACCATCAATACTGTCACGTATTACTTCGGAAAGAACTATCTTACCGTTTGATACATCAATAAATTTAACTTCAAATCCTAATGTAACAGTTTCTTTAGAAGTTGCTACTCCCATTACGGCAACATCTTGTATTTTACTTTCATAATCTACAATCTTTGAAATTAAAAGAAAGTCTAAACCTTGCATAGATGCTAAGCCATTGCCTTGCATCATAGATTCTTCAGATAATTTATTAATTTCTTCTGAACTTCTTTCCATTACGTCAAAACGCCCGGACTGAACTACTGCTTGTGATAAGTATGATTGTAGTTTTTTAGCAATTTCTCCATTTTTTCCAGTAACCTCTCCAAGTCCTATGACAGCTTTTCTTTCTTGTGCAAAAGCACAAAATGTAATAGTTAAAAAAAGTATAGTAGATATAAAACATTTATTTCTCATTTAATAATCTCCTTGTTTTTTAGTATCCAAATCTTCTACCTAAAGATTGGCTTTTTTCTAATTTTTCTTTGTCTTTGTATTCTTTTTCTTCATCTGGGGTGATTTTTAGACAAGAACATCCTACTGTTACCAAATCTGCATCACCACTTATGATTTCTCCTACTGAAAAAGCAGGTGCAACTGTACGAATTTTTATTTGTGCAACTTCATCAAAGCCGACATCCCAGCTGTCTTCAGAATTTTGATTTGGGAAAATTTTGTAAATTTGGTCTGCTTCCATGAAACCATGTCCATAATTAATCTTGACTTTTTTTTCACTTACTGCAGATATTTGAACCGGAACAATGGCATTGGCAATAAGAAAAGATGATTGAAGACTTGCTTTTCGCATAACATTTGCAATGTAGTTTTCGCTTGTAGTTTCAGATTGGTAAGAGCTACCTTTTGTTGATGCTGCACTTACATCATTTACTTCTACAAAATCTGCCAATACAATCTTACCTGTGTGTACATCTACTAGCTTAAAATCAACTGCAAATTCAACTGTTTTCACTGTTTGTTCAAAATTTTTAATTTTTATCGGTTTTTCAGTAAAACCACATTTTGTAATAGTTCCCATTAAAAGAAAATCTACTCCTGATATTTTTCCTGTAACAGCAGCTTGGTCTTTATCTATAATACCATCGACTCCTAGACCTTGCTCTTCAAGAATAGCATCGAGTCTTGTTCTTTCAATTACATCAAAGCGTCGAGTTTTTACCAGTCCTGTTTGAATCATATCTAGAAATACATCTAGATTAAATTTTATTTCTGCATATCCATTTTGATAGTAATTTCGATTTTTTTGAACAGCTATAGCCTTATTTTCAAAGCTTGCAAAACCTATTTTTATTCTTTCTTCTTCTATTTCTTCTGCGAATGAAGAATAGAGTGATAAGATAAAAAATAAGGCAAAAATTATTCTTTTCACAATACACTCCTTATTTCTTAACGTATATAATGCAAGGGTTCTTGAAAGGAACTTGTAAAAAAAAAAAAAACTGTCAATATATTAATTGTTTTTTTGAGGTGTTTTTCAAAGGCTCGTTTATAAAAAAATATGCTTCTTCAAGTGAAGCAGAAAGAGCAAACGGTATTACTCAATCAAAAGTAGGAGAATGTTGTAGAGGAAAACGGAAAACTGCAGGCGGGTTTATTTGGAAATACGACATTAAAAATTAGTCTTTTTGACATTCTCCGGAAGCTTTTTTTTCACATTTTCCGGCATATGGGCAACCGATACAGTGGTTGCCCTTTTTTTTCTGTTTGTAAAGGTAAAAGGAAATGCTTCCTACGATTAAAAGTAAAATTATAATCAAAAGAACATTTATCATAAAAAACACTCCTTTTAGTTTTATTCTGGTTTGGCAGCGAACTACAGAGATTATTTTTTTTAAGTGTGTTCTGCTTTTAGCTTTTTATTTGCTTTTATTATCAACGCTGCAACAATTGCAGTCATTACGACAACTCCAATTCCGCCGGCTATAGCTGGTCCGACAGGTAAATTAGCAGGAGTTACAATCAATGTACCAACTGTATAAACAAGATACGCTACCGTATAACCTACAGCCAATTGTAAACCGATTCCGCCCCAAAACCATTTTTTACTTTTCATTTCGGCGTTCATCGCACCTATCGCAGCAAAGCAAGGCGGAGAGTACAAATTGAATATCAAATAAGCTAAAGCCGCTATTTTCGTAATAGCAAAAACTGCTGCAACTTCTGTTCCGGCTCCTTCCATAAGTGCAAGTTCTTCTGTATCAATAAGATTTTCAAGTCCTACAAAACAAACAGCCAAAGTTCCGACGACGTTTTCTTTTGCGATAAATCCGGTAACTGTAGCAGCTGCCATTTGCCAACTTAAAACACCGATAATCGGAATAAGCAAATATGCAAAAGGACGTGCAATAGAAGCTAAGATTGAAGAATCTGCAACTTCGGCAACAGCAAAATTCCATGTAAATGTTTGCATAATTTGAATTGCCGTATTACACAATAAAATAATCGTAGCTGCTTTTACAATATAAGACCACCCGCGACTGCACATTGAGTCGAATGCACCTATAAATGATGGAACTTTATATTCGGGAAGTTCGATGATAAAGAAAGATTTTTTTACTTTCCATCCGGCAATGGCGTTTACAAGTAAAGCTCCTAAAAAAATCAACAAGATTCCGGAAAGATACATTACTGTACTGACCCAACCGGCTCCGTCAAAAAATGCTCCTGCAAAAAGAGCGATTACCGGAATTTTAGCTCCACACGGCATAAACGGAGAAAGCATTGCAGTCGCTCTGCGTTCTCGTTCATTTTTTATAGTACGGCTCGCCATTATTCCGGGAACAGCACAGCCGATGGTAATTACAAACGGAATTACAGATTTTCCCGAAAGTCCTACTCGTTTGAAAATCGGATCTAAAACTACAGCCACGCGGCTCATATAACCGCAATCCTCAAGCAAAGCAATCAAGAAATACATTACCATTACAAGCGGTAAAAAACCGATAACCGCAATCGCACCGCCGATTACACCGTCGACCAACAATGCGGACAACAACGGATTGGCATTTTCAAAAAAACTGCCTACCCAACCTTGAAATGTTTCTAACCAACCGACAAGTAAATTTGCGACAGGAGTACCGATCCAAACTTGTGAAATTTGGAAAACAAGAAACATAACAACTGCAAAAATAGGAATTCCAAGCCATTTATTTGTCAGAACTCCATCAATTGTGTCGCCGAAATTCTTGTCCTTTGTAAGAATCTTGCGACTTTCAACTTCTGAAACAATTTTGTTTACGAATTCAAAGCGTTTACGATCTGCAGCTTCGACAGTAACTTTATCTGTTAAATCTATGTCTTCTTGCGAAAATGGAGCTGTTTGTTTTTGTCCGACCAACGAAATTGCAGCTTGAACAACTTCTTTCAAGCCTTCTCCGGAATTAGAAGATGTTTTTACAACCGGACAGCCTAATTTTGCAGAAAGATTTTCTATATCGATGACAGTTTTTTTCTTTTTATTTATGTCACTTTTGTTTAAAGCAACAATTACAGGAATCCCAAGTTCCAAAAGTTGCGTTGTAAAAAAAAGACTTCGGCTTAAATTTGTTCCGTCTACAATGTTTATTATTACATCCGGATTTTCTTGTTTTACATAAGTACTTGTAATTGACTCTTCATTTGTAAAAGGTGACATTGAGTATGCACCGGGAAGATCTACTGCAATTACATTCTCTTGTGTTGAATAAGATTTTTTTATCGGATGTTCTTTTTTATCTACTGTTACACCTACCCAGTTACCGACTCTTTCATTACGACCGGTCAGAGCATTGAATGTTGTTGTTTTGCCGGAGTTGGGATTTCCGGTTAAAGCAATTCTCATTTTTTCCTCTCTTTTTTTAATCTTGATATATTGAATATAATTGTTAGTCTTGCCTAACTCTGTAAATTGAAAAAAACTGAATCAAAGTTTTAAACCTTGACTCAGCTTTTATTATAGGCATGTGAATATTAAACAACAATGGCAGAGGCGAGTTGATTATCGATACTGTAGCGACCGTCTTTGATTGAAACAATACAACCGGCTTTTTTTCTTGAAACAAGAGTTATTGGTTCTCCTGAATAACAACCAAGTGAAAATAAAAATGAATTTAATTCTTCATCATTAGTATTTATTTGACGGATAATGTATTCTTTACCTTCTTGTACTTCTTTTAAACTCATATTTTGCCTCCCGTTAAGATTAGTTTCGGCTAACTTTAACTTTAAAAAAATAAGTTAGCTATCACTAACCTTTCGCATTATACATATTTCTTCAATTTTTGCCAACTATTTTTTTAGAATTTATTAGCTAAGCCTAACTCTATCAACGGGAATTTTTTTTTATTTTCAGTTGTGACTGATTTTGTCGTAGAAAATTGTTTTTGTAACTGTTAAAACAGAAATACGATATAATCGCTTGCTATATTTTTTCTTTGAGGGAGACGAGCAATGAAAAGTATTAAATTCAAATTACTTCTTCTTATTATTGGAATTCTTTTGATTTCTTTGACGGTAGAGGCGATTTTTGTCAGAGGAATTGCAAAACGATCGCTTACGAATGCTGTCGAGCAGGTTTTAAAAAGTAAGCTTGATGATGTACAAAAACAGGTAATCAGTCTAAAAGACAGAGAATTTACGTTGCTAAAATCTATTGCTTCTTTTCCTTTTATTCGTGATGAAAATGTACCACTAAAAGAAAAAGCGAGTCAGCTTTCTCAAATAGTTAAACTTAACCCTGAAAAGTATGAGAATGTTGCTTTTTATGATAAAAACGGTTTTGCTCTTTTGGCTTCCGGTAAACTTCATGATTTTTCAAATTCAATTTATGTAAAGACAGCGTTATCCGGAAAGGAAATTGTTACAGACCCGGCGATTTCTGCTGTTACCGGACAAAATCTGATGTTCTATGCAGTACCGGTCTATGGTGATAACAAAAATATTGTCGGTGCGTTGGTTTCTGTAATTCGTGGGGAACGACTGGAACAGATTGTCAGAGGAATTGACTTTGGAAACGGTGTACATCCGGTAATAAACAGTATACAAACTCGTACGGTTTTGGCAGATGTGAATGAGGGAGCGATAAAATATAACGCACAGAACAAGGACAAAAATTTTGCAAAGATTTTGGAGTCTTCTTTATCCGGCAAAACAGGAATCGAGATTTTTAGAGACGGAACAACTAATGAAAAAAAAGTAAGTGCTTATACAACTATTCCGGGGACAAGTTGGTCGGTAATTTCTACAGTGGATTACTCTTTTTATTTTTCTGGATTGGCAAAAATGAATAAAGCAACTGCGGTTTCATTTAATATACTTGTTATTTTTGCTTTTACTTTAGTGTTTGTAGTTGTTACGATTCTTTTGCAACCGTTGGTACTGGTAAAAGAATCAATAAAGGAGTCTACTGACAGAATCGCATTGGGAAATGCGGATTTGACAAAAAGAATTCCTGCCAGAACAAAAGATGAAATCGGTGATGTGATTGTGAGTTTCAATAAATTTTTTGAATTCCTACAATCGTTAGTCAAAAGTATAAAAAAATCACGTCAAAACTTGTCTGATACCGGAGAAATTTTGTTGCATTGTACAGAAGATGCAAGTGCTTCCATTTTATCAATTGTTGATAATAACGAAAAAGTTCGGCAACAATTATCAAAACAAACCGACAGTGTTCAGGAAACATCTAATGTTGTCAATGATATGACAGTGTCAATTTCAACATTTAAAAATACTTTAGAAATTCAATCTTCAGATGTTTGCATTGCATCGGAAGCAGTGAAGAAAATGGTAAATAATATCTGCGTTGTAAGTGAAAATGTAGATAAAATGTCTGAATCTTTTGCAGATTTGCTTTATTGTGCACAGACAGGATCAGCTAAACAAAAGGATGTTAATGTTCAAATAGAAAATATTGTAAATCAGTCTAAATTATTGCAGGAAGCTAACTTAATTATTCAAAATATTGCATCGCAGACAAACTTACTGGCAATGAATGCTGCTATCGAGGCGGCTCATGCAGGTGAAGCGGGAAAAGGGTTCAGTGTCGTTGCCGATGAAATCAGAAAACTTTCCGAAACATCTGCAAATCAATCAAAAACTATCGGGACTCATCTTAACGGAATCAAAGATACAATTTCTAATATTGTGAATGTGTCTGTAGAATCGACGCAGGCGTTTGATTCCGTAGCAAATAAAATAGAAGAAACCGATGACATAGTACGATTGATAAAAAAATCTATTGCGGAACAAAACGAAGGTTCTATGCAAATGAATGATGTGTTAGTATCTATGAATAACAGTACAGATAAAGTTAAGTCATCCGGTTTGGAAATATCAAAAGATAATGAACAAATTATTGCTCAAATCGAGAATTTAAAGAAAACAACAGACGGAATAAAAAATGCGATATTGGAAATGACTTGCTGCGTCGACAGAATAAACGAAACGGAATCTTCATTAAAAAATATTTCAGTGGAAGTTAAAAATTCAATTGATGAATTGAATCAGCAAATCGACCAATTTACAGTTTGATAATCGAGAGAGTTACGCTTCAACAACCGATTTTCCACAGATATGTTCGATATTTAGCTTTAATAAAATAGTTTTATGCAATGCTGATTTAATTTCGCTTTGAATGTAATTTTCGTCTAGTGTGAACTTATGTGAAAGTTTGGTGGTGATTTCTTTTATCAACGTTTTGTCTTCAATAATTTCTATATATCCGAAAGCGATTACACTTTTGAAAGATAATGCCCAATGATTTTCTTTTTGAGAACCGCTGTCATACACACAAAACGAGACTTTATTATGATTTTTTAAAGAATCAAGACGATGCCCGGAATTGCCGCAGTGAAAATAAATAAAGCCGTCATCTGCGTTGTAAAAATGATTCATCGGCATTCCGTAAGGATAATCATTGTCTCCTAAAACTGAAAGTACGCCACGTTTTTCACTGGTAAGAATTTTTATGCATTCATCAAAAGGAAGCTCTTTGTTTTTTCTGACAAGCTCTCTAAACATTTTATTTCCTGTTTTGTTCAATCCATTTGACAGCAAAGTCTACTAGCTCTCTTTGTTTCATCAGTTTGATAAATCCGTTTCCTAAATCGACTTTTTGTACATTACAATCTTGTTCAAAAGCTTCTCCGATTTGCTCAAAGTCTTCTCCGTCAACGAATAAAGTCTCGTAGGCTTTCCAAACACGTTTACCGTTTTCCATAATCGCACTGTGTTCTATACAGTTGTGTTTCCCGGGGTAAGCGGCACGTGCATCTGCCAAATGAAGTGATGTATTTTTGTCGTATCCGACACCTATTAACAATACATAGCCGTCTAAGTCGTAAAGTTTACTGAGAGGCGAATTGTCTCCGAATATATTTGATAAATCGTGATTGTCGGTTAAATGTTTGGCGTATTTTCCCCAAGCTGCTACAGAACGTGCCGGATGGTCACTTCGTAATGTTCCGTTCCATTTCCGAAACATTTCAGCGACGGCTCCCATTGTATTTGTAGGCGTAATGTCTTTGTCATAAGCAGGATAATTTTCACGTATCAGCTCCCACCATTCTTCCGGTTCTTCCCAGTGAACGCCTGCGGTAGGATCAAGATTTTTCCATGATTGAGTGGGCATCATGACAGTGCCGGTATTTCCTACAGTTTCCAATAAAGCTTCGATGACGATTTGAGCACCGCCGCAAACAAAACCTAAACTGCTTAGTGATGTATGCACCATGACAGCTTGACCTTGTTTGACGCCTACATTTTTTAATGCTTGTAAAATATCGTGTTTTAAAACTATTTTTCGCTGTTTCATAATTTTTTATTTGTCCTTTTTATATGTAAATAGAATGAATATTAGAACTCATATCTAAGTATTTCACAATTTTTAAGCTTGAATTTGCCGTATTCTTCGTTTGTCATGTTATGAAAATATGAATGTACGACTCTGGCGATTCCGCCGTGAGCTACAAGTAAGAATGTTTTATCGGCGGCTTTTAATCTATCGAGTAAATTATAAATTCGTTGTGCTAAGTGTAACATTGTTTCTCCGCCGTCATAGCTGTCTATAAAGCGTTCTCGTGCTGCGAAAAAATCCGGATTGTCACGAGGTGTCGATTCATATTTTCCAAAATTTTGCTCTGTGAGTAACGGCTCGATATTTATGGGGATTCCGGTTTGTTCGTGTATATGTTTTGCTGTATCAGTTGCACGGCGAAGTGGTGAACATAAAATTTCATCAATTTGCAAATTATCATTTTTTATTTTTTTTCCCAGTTCTATTGCTTGTTTGTGTCCCAATTCTGTCAAATCAATGTCTGTTGAACCGCATATTTTATTTTCAGCGTTCCATATGGTCTGCCCGTGTCTTGCAAAATATAAAAATGGCATTCTTGTTTCTCCATATATAAAAAAGCCTGTGATTCAAAGGGGTGAATCGCAGGCTTATATAAAGTAAATAAACTAATTAATTAAATCTTTTTAATAATAATAGAAGTATTAATTCCGCCGAATGCAAAGTTGTTTGTCATTACGGTATTGAGTTCTTTATCTGTCAATTCAGTAATCATATTTACATCTGCACATTCTGGATCCAATTCTTCCAGGTTGATTGTAGGGTAAATCTTATTATCTTGCATCATGAATAAAGAATAAATGAATTCATGAACTCCGGAAGCTCCTAATGTGTGACCTGTATAACTTTTTGTTGCACTTACAGGAGTTTTATTTCCAAAAACAGCTTTAGTAGCTGCACTCTCAGCAATATCACCTGTATGTGTAGCTGTTGCGTGCATGTTTATATAATCTATATCTTGTTCTTTTATTCCGGCATTTGCCAAAGCAGCACGCATTGTAGCTTCCATACCTTCACTGGATGGCGTAGATAAATGGAATCCATCACATAATGAAGAAAAACCTATAATTTCACCATATATTTTTGCACCGCGAGCTTTTGCATGTTCGTATTCTTCGAGTATTACCATTCCGGCTCCTTCACCTACGACAACACCGCCTCGGTTTTTATCAAATGGTTGTGAAGCTTTTTCCGGCGTCTCGTTTGCTGTACGACAAGCAACATCCATGATATCGAATACAGATACTGTAGTATAATGTAATTCTTCTGCACCACCGGCAACCATAACATCTTGTAAACCATATTTTATTGCTTCATAAGACATCCCGATAGATTGAGAACTTGAAGTACAAGCACTGCTTGGAGAAAATACACGTCCTTTGATTCCTAAAGGAGTTGCAATGTTTGCAGCGGCTGTGTGATTCATGAGTTTTAAAAATGTCATAGAAGGAATTTGTTCAATAGATTTGTTTATTAATAATTCATAGAAAAAGTCTTCATAGGCTTTTGGACTCCCGATAGTTGAACTTGCAGCACATCCCATTCTACCTGAGTGAAGAATTTCTTCAGATAAGCCGCTGTCTTCAATTGCTATTTTTGCAGCACTTGTTGTCATCATTGAAAGTTTTCCCATTGAACGACGTAATTTTCTGTCTAATATTTTTTCGTCAAAGTTTTTTACTGTTCCGGCTACAAAAGATTGAAGTCCTTTAATTTCTTTCCATTCAGGAATATAGACTGTTCCACTTTTTTTTTGATAAAAGCTTTCTTTTATTTCTTTTTCAGTATTTCCAATTGGTGTATAAGCTCCAAAACCGGTAATAACTACTCTTCTCATTGTTTCTCCTCAAAATATTTTGTTAATAAAAACGTTCTTTTTAAATCTTTTGATTTTTACATAAAAAACTTTTGGTATAAATCAAGAAAAGCCCCATATAAACGGGGGCTTTCCTTTATATTATGCAAAATAAAAATTATTTCTTTTGTCCTCTGATTACTGTAGCATAACAGTTGTTATATCTTTTTTCAACTTCAGCCATATTCGGTACTGTATCAACAATATCAAAACCGCCGGCTTCAACTGCTTTAACCCAGTTTGTCCATCTCATAAAACCATGAACAGGTCGCCATTCATCATTTAATTCAACATTACCGTAGTCATCTAATGAATTGATAATAAATTCATGCTGAACCCATGGACAGTATAAAGGGCGAACTGTTTCTACAATTAGTAAAGTTCCTTTTGGTTTTAAAAGACGATATAATTGTTGCAAAGTAAATTTTAAATTTGTAGCAACATGAATTGCATTTACAGCCCAAATAATATCGTATTGTTCTTCTTCCAAACCTAATTCTTCAAGTGATTTGTTAAAATCGTGCTTATTGAACTCAAAGTTAGAAAGATCTCCGGTTATTTCTTCTATAGGTTTTTTTGTTTTTCTGAGCATACTGTTTGTAACGTCAGTAAAGTTATATACAAACGATTTTAAATCTTTTCCGGCATCTTTTCTTTGACTCAAAAATTGTTTTGTTCCGCTACCTAGTCCGCCGCCTAATTCAAGAATTTTTGGATTATCGCGTTTGTCTACTTCATAGTTAAGTACCTTTCCGCCCAGTACGTTATTTACAGTATAAAAAAGTCCGTATTGATAATATTCATTAATAATATGAATATTTTCAGGTGAATAAATAACGTTAACGCCGCTTGTTTTTCCTTCTAATATATCTTCATAATTATCAGCAACTAAAGTTAATAATTTAAATGCATGTATAGAACGAGGGTCTTCGTTATTACACCAATTATAAATTTCTTCATAATCTGTAGGCATTTCTTTTGATGTATATTTATAAAAAACAGTTCCGTTTTCTTCTTTAGACTCGATGTAATCATCGAATTTTAAACGTTCCAAATCCCAACGCAACATTCTGTCTGCTTTTTCAACATAATTATATTTTTCCATAATTTGCTGAATTGAAATAAAATCTTTTAAATCTTCAGAAATTCCAATTCTGTCAAAAACTTTTTTTATCAGCTGCAAAAGATATTTATCCGTCAAAGGCCACATTGTTTTGACATTCTTGTCTAATAAATCTTCTAGATACCAATCTTCAAACATATCAAATTCCTTATTTTTGGCTTGCTGCTCTGTCTCTTGCGTTTCTTTTGAGCAGTTTGCATCATTTATATATAATATAGGGAAAAAAATCAATCCTTTTTTAGTTAGTCAAAATTTTCGGAAAATATTTGAATATTGATGTCAAGCAATTGAAAAAAAGAATTTTATTTTCTTGCGTAAATCAAATTTTCTCAATTATTTAACTGACTTTATTTTTTGTTTTTGCTATAACAAACTTGAAAGTTTTATTTTTTTAGGAAAAGGGTATAGAAATGGGAGCTATATACAAAAAACTTCTTGTTATTGAAGATGACGATTTATTCTCGACTCCATTAGTCCGTTTTCTTACTCAAAATCATTTTCAGGTAAATCTTGCGAAAGAGGCAGATTTCGGAGTTGAATTACAAGAGAATATAAATTTTGATTTGATTATTACTGATTTACAATTGGACGGAATGACCGGTAAAGAAGCTATAGACAAAATAGCAAAAGAATATCCAGAAACAAAGATTATTGTTGTGTCAGGCTATATAAGTATAAAAGAAGAATTCAATGATATAAAAAATAATCCGTATGTTTGTGCTGTTTTTGAAAAACCTGTAGATTATACGAAGCTTTTAGAAACAATAAAAGCAAATCTTCCATAATAAACTAAATTTAAGGAATAAAAAATGTTCGATGAATTAAAAGAAGAGTGTGGGGTTTTTGGAATTTCGTTAAAAAATCCCTCTGAAGATGTAATGTACAATATGTATATGGGATTATTTTCTCTTCAACATCGCGGTCAGGAAAGTTGCGGTGTTGCTTATGTTGATGATAATTCAAATATCCAGGTTGTAAAAAGTGCTGGGCTTGTGGCAGAGAATTTGTTGCCTCATTTGCCTCAGGCGTATCCGTGCAAATGTGCTATCGGGCACGTTCGTTATTCTACAAAAGGATCAGCGGGATTGATTAATGCACAGCCTTTACTTTTTAAATGTAATAAAGGTGAAATTGCTATTGCTCATAATGGGCAATTACCCAATTATGACCATTTAAAAGAAGAGTTAATTGCAGACGGTGCGATTTTTCAGACTTCCAGTGATTCGGAAATATTGATTCATTTAATGTCAAATACTCCGGGTAATGATTTTGAAGCATCTTTGATTTCTTCAATTAAAAAGTTAGACGGTGCTTTTTCGACTCTTGTTATGGGAGATAAAAATAAAATTGTTGCATTTAAAGACCCTTACGGTTTTAAACCGTTGGCTTACGGAAAGTTAGGTGATCAAGGTTATGTTTTTTCATCCGAAACAGCAGCTTTGAATGTTGTGGGTGCAACGGATATTAACTTTTTGGAACCAGGTGAACTTATTATTTGTGAAGATGGCGAAATCAAAAAGAAATTTCACTATTCAGATAAGAAAAAAGCCAGTCAGTGCGTGTTTGAATTGGTTTATTTTGCTCGACCGGATTCGTCAGTTTTTTTTGAATCAGTTCATCAATTTAGATTTAACTCAGGGCGAATGCTTGCAAAAAATAGAAAAAAAGATACAGATATTGTTATTTCAGTTCCGGATTCCGGTAATATTGCAGCGTTAGGATTTTCAAGAGAATCGGGAATCCCTTTTGATATGGGGTTAATGCGTAACCATTATGCCGGCAGAACATTTATTAAAACAACTCAGAAACAAAGAGAAGAAGCTGTAAAAATAAAGTTAAATCCTATAAAAAGTGTAATTGAGGGTAAAACTATTTCTATTGTAGACGACTCAATCGTTCGCGGAACAACGTCTAAACAAATTATAAAAATGTTGCGTGAAGCCGGAGCTAAGGAAATACATATGTACCTTTCAAGTCCGGAAGTTTTAGGATGTTGTTATTACGGAATAGATACTCCATCTACGGAAGAGTTGATTTCTAATAAACATACACCGGACGAGATAGCAAAGATAATCGGAGCCGATTCTGTAACATTTTTAAGATTGGAAGATTTACGAGCTTGCTTGAAAGAGCCGGATTCTTTCTGTTATGCTTGTTTTAATCAAGATTATCCGATTAAAAAGATTTAATATAAATTTTGTATTTATCAAAGTGTATCTCAAAACAAAAGATGTTTGGGATACACTTTTTTTATCTAAACTATTTTTTACGGTACATTCCGGAATGGAAAGAATGTATTTGTATTTTTTTGCTTTAACGGGAAACTAAAGAGCGAATTTTCTTTTAGTACAAAAATATTTTTATCAAGAAAACTTATATGACTTCAAAAATTAAAAAAAACAAATCAACGAGTACGCAATTTCTCTTTGACAAGATGATGTTTTTTAATCGCATGCTTGTGTTTTATAAATAATTTAAAATCTTTCTTTAAATGATTTTCTTCACAAGAAATGACTTGTGCAATCTTACGGATTTTAACTTGTGCTTTTTTTAGCATTTTTAGTATCGCACTTTCTCCGAATATGTCTGTATAAGAACGCATACTGTTGCACTGTTGCATTTTTAATGGAAAAACAGCATTAATCGGAGTGTCGCATGAAAGCATTTTTTCACGGATTTGTAATGAGGTTATTCCGGCGTTGTCATTGTAGGTGTGAATTGAAAATAAATATGGACATCCGTCAATTTTTATTTCAGATAAAAAACGTTTTACTGTATTCGGCATACCTCCGTGATAAACAGGAAAAACGAAACCGATTTTTTGTGCGAATATTGGTTTGTTTGTATCATAATCTTTCATTGCTATAATGTCGCAATTTGTTAATTCATTTGCTAAATTAAGAGCTGTCCAAAAACTTTTTCCGGTAGCACTGAAATAAAAAATTTTATTATCCATATTTCCCCTCAAAATAAAAATAGTTCTTCTAATAATTGTCGGAAGAATAAAAAAATCATGAAGAGAAAGTTGTGCCTTGGTTAAAGATATTTGCAAATATCGATAAATATTTCGTCTATATTTTTTGTGCCGTCGATAATGTGAATGTTCCAGCCTGAATTCTTGAAAATTTCAATTCCTTTTAAATACTTTTCACGAATCTTTAACTGTAATTCTGTGTGTTCATAAATTTCACGATTATCGCGTTTTTCTATTCGTTGCATGCAAATATCGACCGGAGTATCAATAAAAAAAGTAATTTGAGGAATAGGGAAGTCTTTGTTTAAGGATAAAACGATTTCTTCATTTACATCGATGCTTTGATATGCAAATGAAGAAAGTATATAGCGGTCACAAAAGACTTTATGTGTTTTGCATTGATTAAGAATTCCGGTTTCATTATACAAATGATTACTTCTGTCGGTTGCAAATAAATGAGCTAAAGTAATTTTGTCGATAGGTAAATTTTGACTGAGAATCTGTCTGAGCATTTTTCCAAAATCACTGTTTGTCGGTTCCCAAGTGAATATACTGTTCGTAAGTTCAGCTGCCAGTTTTTTTGC
>JAEIGA010007627.1_pt1 | contig 16413 bp, 16 predicted proteins | sample 9270691 | NCBI WGS metagenome assembly JAEIGA01 (sample SAMN17057246, study PRJNA624740) | gut metagenome | biome: biome; isolation source: fecal sample | host: Bos grunniens | place: China: Xizang | collected 2019
CTCCTTGCAGACCACGGAAAATGTTTCCTCCACCGATAACAATGGCGATTTGCAGACCTTGTTTGGCCGCTTGTGCGATTTCTGCCGCGTAGGCAGTCAAAACTTCTTCAGAGATGCCTTTCCCTTGGGGGCCTCCCAAACTTTCTCCACTGAGTTTAAGTAGAACTCTTTTATACATAGGAATTTTAATTAGATGTCTTGCAAAAGTAACTATTTATTGCAACTTATTCAAAAAAAGAGTGTATCTTTGCGAGGATAAATAAAAACAATATGGCAAGTATTTTTACATCTTCAATTGGTAAGAAGCTGATTCAGAGTATTTCAGGTATGTTCTTGATTGCTTTCCTCTTGCTTCATGGTACCATCAATTTCTTTTCAGTTATCGATACATTCACCGGAAAATACGGTGCAGCCGACGGCTTGTATCAGTTGGGTTGTGATTTCATGGCGACTCCTATCGTGACCTTGATGGTCCCGGTATTGGCGTTGGGCTTTGTAATCCATATCCTTTGGGGAATGTGGCTCTCTTATGGCAACTTGAAAGCCCGTGGCGGATTCAAGAGATATGAGGTAGCCAGCAAGGCAAAGGCGGACAGCTGGGCATCCAAAAACATGTTGGTGCTGGGTATGGTTGTATTGCTTGGTGTCGCTTTGCACCTTACCGATTTCTGGGCCAAGATGCAGTTGCAGGAGTTCTTGGGTAAGCATGCTGAGAATCCCTACGACTTGATGGACGCTACTTTCGGAAGATGGTGGTTGTCAGCTCTTTATATTGCTTGGTTCGTGCTTCTTTGGTTGCACCTCAATCATGGTTTCTGGAGCATGTTCCAGACCATCGGTTGGAATAACATGATTTGGATCAAGCGTCTCAAATGTATCGGCCTGTTTGCGTCTACAGTGATTATCTTCTTGTTTGTTGCTACCGCTGTGAACGCCTTCCTTCAGGCAAACATGTGGATTTAATTTGCAGTTTTATATCAGTTTGAAATAATGGCTGTCTGAAGTTTGCTTCGGGCAGCCTTGTCGTATCAATATGGACATAGAAAATAAAGAAATCATCATAGCCATCGACGGCTATTCTTCTACAGGAAAAAGTTCTTTTGCTAAGTTGATAGCCTCTCGTTGGGGCTTTCTCTATCTGGATTCCGGTGCTTTGTATCGTGCCGTGACCTTGTTCGCTTTGGATAATGGCTTGATAGAGGGAGAGAATATCGACGAGGCGCGTTTGAGTCAGGCATTGGCTTCTTTGGATGTTCATTTTGAAAACCATGACGGGCAGACTCTGACCTATATGGGTTCGATTTGTGTGGAAAAAGAGATTCGTACCATGCGGGTTTCTTCCATGGTCAGCCCGATTGCCACACTTGGCTTTGTCCGGAATTTTGTCAATGACAGGTTGCATCAGTTGGCTGTGGGAAGTCGTGTAGTCATGGATGGACGCGATATAGGGACGACCGTTTTCCCCCAAGCGGACGTGAAAATCTTTATGGAGGCCGATCCAAAGGTGCGTGCCGAGCGCCGTATGAAAGAACTGGTGGAGAAAGGGGAGAAGGTCTGTCTGAGTGAGATTCTGAACAATCTCTCCGAGCGCGACCGCATTGATTCCAGCCGGGCGATTTCACCTTTGCGTAAGGCCGAGGATGCGCTGGTGCTGAATAATACTTATATGACCTTCGAACAGCAGATGGACTGGCTCCAAGCTGTTCTTCAAGAACGATTCGGCCGATGAATTGTCAAGTAGATATCGACGAGGCTTCCGGTTTCTGCGCTGGGGTGATAAAGGCCATTTCTACCGCCGAAAAATATCTTTCCGAGAACGGTCCCCTTTATTCATTGGGGGCTATCGTTCACAATGATGAGGAATTGTCCCGTCTGGCTGATTTGGGACTTCGTAGCGTGGATGCGCTGTCGTCCCTGCCCGCAGAGGTGAAGACGGTCTTGATCCGTGCTCACGGTGAACCCCCGGCAACCTATCAGGAGGCGCAGCACAGGCAGCTTCAAGTGATAGATTGCACCTGCCCGGTGGTGATACGTCTTCAAAAACTCATACGTGAACGCTTTTTGTATTTACAGGCGCACGAAGGATGCTTGATTATATTCGGTAAAAAGGGCCATGCCGAGGTCTTGGGCTTGCAAGGACAGACGGATGGCAGCGCGCTGATTGTTGAAAATCTCGAGCAATTACAGGCCGAACTTGAAGCAGGGCGTATCAATGTCGATAAGGCGGTAGAGATTTTCTCACAAACCACCAAAAATCCGGTGGAATACCGAAGCGTGTGTGACTACCTGTCCGCGCAAATGAAAAAAGGGGTCTTGAAGGTGCACGATACGATTTGCCGACAGGTGTCTTCCCGCCATAAATCCCTTTCCGACTTTGCTATTTCACACGATATTATTATCTTTGCCAGCGGAAAATCCTCCTCCAATGGCAAGGTGTTGTATGACCTTTGTAAAAAGCACAATGTGAGGAGTTTTGCGATAGAGGCCGCTTCTCAATTGGAGAAAGAATGGTTCCGCGAGGGAGACAAAGTGGGCGTGTGTGGTGCGACTTCCACCCCGAAATGGCTTCTCGAGCAAATCAAAGATGCGATATTAACAATGTAATTATAAAATAGTATTATGGCAACAACTGCAGATTTTAAGAACGGATTGTACCTGAACTACAACGGCAAACCTTGCACTATTGTTTGGTTCCAGCACGTTAAACCCGGTAAAGGTCCCGCTTTTGTAAAGACCAAATTGAGAAATCTTGAGAATGGTCGTATCCTTGAGAACACTTTCACCGCTGGTGCAAAGATTGATGTTATCAATGTAGAAAGACGTCCCTACCAGTTCCTTTACAAGGATGAGGATGGATTCAACTTTATGCACGAAGAGACTTACGAGCAGATTCATTTGGAAGCTGACGTCGTGGACAATGCCGACTTGATGAAAGAAGGTCAGCATGTTGAGATGATGTTCTGGGTGGATGGTGCCGATGAGAAATGTCTCACTTGCGAACTTCCTACCTATGTTGAGATGGAGGTTACCTACACTGAGCCCGCTGTAAAAGGTGACACCGCTTCTACTTCCGCATTGAAAGAGGCTACTTTGGAAACCGGTGCGATTATCATGGTTCCTCTTTTCATCCAGCAGGGTGAGAAAATCACTGTGAATACCGAAGATCGCTCTTACGGTTCCCGCGTGAAATAATTTGCGAGCACTTTTTATCGAAGTGCTTGAAAGTTAAAGAAATAGGGAGATAATCCTAAATACGACAAAAGCGGCAAGATAGGCCAGTACCAGTGAGTTAATCACGGAAAATGCGGCCCACTTGCCGCTTATTTCGCGTCTTAAGGTCTGTATGGTGGCCAGGCAAGGGAAATAGAGCAGTACGAACACCATAAAGGATAGCGCAGAGGCCGGAGTGAAGACGGCTTGTCCGATGCGGGAGCCGCTTTGATGTCGTTCTTCCCGCATATTTTTAATCAGATTGCTTTCGTTCTTCTCGTCCCCATAAAGAATGCCCATCGAACTGACGATGGCTTCTTTGGCAGGGAGTCCTGTAATCAGGCAGACACTCATTTTCCAGTCAAATCCCAAGGGGGAAAGAAGGGGGTGTAGGGCTTTTCCCGTAATCGCCAAAGCAGAATTTTCAGCGTAAGGCTCATTGTCGGGACGTTCTTTCGGGAAATACTCCAGCGCCCAAATCGCAATGGAAGCCACCAATATGACATTGGTGATTTTTTTAAGGTAGTCGGAAGTCCTTTCCCAGATATGCGAGAATATGCTTCTTGCGCTGGGCAAGCTGAATTCTGGCAATTCGCTCACATAATCTTCCTTTTCTTTGCGGAAAAATCGCGTTCTTTTCATCAACAAGGCAAAGCCAATCGCTACCAAAATACCTATCAGATAGAGCGAAATCATCACCAACGCCTTGTGGCGGGGGAAAATGGCGGATACTAACAGCATATAGACAGGAAGTCGCGCCGAGCAGGACATGAAAGGAATCATGAGCATGGTCAATATCCTGTCTTTGCGGTCTTCGATTTCTTTGGCCGCAAGAATGGCCGGCACATTGCATCCGAAGCCGATTAACATAGGGACAAAGGATTTTCCGTGCAGACCGATGCGGTGCATCAGTTTGTCCAAAAGGAAAGCGGCACGCGACAGATAGCCGGAGTCTTCCATCAGTGTCAAGAAGAAAAACAGGATGACAATGTTGGGCAGGAAAGAAATGACGGCGCCTACTCCTTTGATAATGCCGTCCATCAGCATGCTGCTCAGCCACCCTTCAGCCAGTGTGTTTTGAAGCCATACGTTCAGACTGTTGATACCTAGCTCTATCCATGCTTGCGGATAAGCTCCTAGGGCGAAACTACATTCAAAGACAGCCAGCAAAATCACCAATAGTAGGGGAAGTCCCGTCCAACGGTTGGTCAGGATGCTGTCGATTTTTTGAGACAGACTGTGGTTGGAATTGTCCTGGCTATGAACGAGGGTCTCGTGTAAGGCACCTTTGATGAATGCTCTTCGCGCATGGCGTACCATTTCCTGCGTAGGCTTTCCATGGATTTTTTCAAGGTGGGCAATCTGCTTCTTTGTTTCAGTTAATATATCTTCTTGATTGTTAGGAAGATAGGGGAGTATGTAATCTTCTTTTTCAAGCAGCCTCAAAGCGATATAACGGCTGGTGTCAATTCCGGCGAGCGCCCTTTCCATATCTCTTCCGAAATCGATGCGGGCGTGGGTGCTATCTTCTTTTTGAATCAGTTTGAGTACTTCTGCCAGCATTCTTGCCTGTGCCTGTTCATCTTGGCTGTTTTCAGCAATGACGGGGATGCCCAACAAGGCTGAAAGCGTATCGCGGCGTACGGAATGTTGCGTTTCAAGCAGGGCTTCATAGTTTTCCAGATTAATCAGGCACTTGATGGGCATGTCCATGATTTTGGTTGCCGGAAAAAGGCTGTCTTCCAAATTCATGGCATCGGCTTGATAGAGTACCATATCCACTTTTCCATCTAAAATGTCAGAAATGTTCTCTAACTTTTCAAAATGAAAACGATGATTCTTGAAGATGATTTTAGGGGAAAACGCATGGCTTATGTTTTTTTCTGCCTGGTTTCCCGCTGACGCGTTATAGATTCCGACTCTGATTTCTTGCACAATGTCACTGCAACACGCATGGGGGCATGTCGAGCAACCGCCACTACAACGGATACCCTCTCGGGCAAATGTCTCTTTTTGGTGCAAGGTCTCGTTCATACTTTGTTTTGTTTGCGCCCCTTTGCTCGCACACTTGTGTGTTTCGGCATTGCTACCCATCAGTTTCGGGCATAAAAAAAGCCAGATAATTCGGATCTTTGTCCAAACTTTCTGGCTTTGTGCGGAAGGCGAGACTCGAACTCGCACAGGAAAACTCCCACTACCCCCTCAAAGTAGCGCGTCTACCATTTCGCCACTTCCGCAATTGGGACTGCAAATATACTCCACTTTTTTCAATGCACAAAATTTTTTTGGGCTTCCAACTAAAAAATGCGTAACTTTGATAATTGTATATGTGTAAGATGAAAAAGATATTGAAATATGTGCTTCCCGCGGCGGCCTTGTTGCTTTCGTTGCCCGTCGCACAGGCGCAAAGCCGTAGTTACAATTTGGGAAAATGGGTTGAAATCGAGAATTCGATCTTGAAAAATCTCTATTCTGCCTATGTGGATACGCTTCCGACCGAGCGTATGATGAAAGCGGGCATTCAGGCCATGTTGGAGCAGTTGGATCCCTATACCATTTATATTCCCGAAGAGGAAAATGAGGATTTTGAGATGATGATTTCCAAATCCTATGGGGGAATTGGCGCCGTTATCCAGAAATATCCCGGTAAAAATGTTGTGATTAACGAGCCTTATGAGGGATCTCCGGCGGCGAAAAGCGGTCTGCAATGCGGTGACGAAATCATCGAGGTGGACGGCTATCCTGTCTTGGAACTGACGGCCAAGGAGTCCACCGAGCGTATGAAAGGAAAGCCCGGCAGCAAGGTGCTGTTCAAGGTAAAGAAAGTACGCAGTGGTAAAATCGTGAATATCACGGTTGTACGAGAGAAAATCCATTTGCCCGACATTGTCTATGCGGGTATGTATAACGATACGACAGGGTATATTCTTCAAACGGGCTTTACCGATGGCGTGGCACAGACTCTTCGCAAAGAGGTGGTCCGCCTCAAAAATCAAGGTATGAAGCGTCTGATTTATGACTTGCGTGGAAATGGCGGCGGCCTGATGAACGAGGCAGTCGATATCGTGTCCCTTTTTGTTCCCAAAGGCTCGTTGGTCGTTACGGCGAAAGCTTTTGGCGAGGGGAATAGTGCCGAGTACCGGACGACTACCGCGCCGCTGGATTTGCAGTTGCCCATTACGATTATGATAGATTCCGGTAGCGCGTCCGCCTCCGAAATCGTTGCCGGAGCCTTGCAGGATATGGATCGTGCGACCATAGTCGGTACCCGTTCTCACGGAAAAGGTTTGGTGCAGCATGTGATGCCTGTCGCTCACAACGGCCAGCTTAAGATCACCGTAGCCAAATACTATACGCCCAGCGGACGTTGTGTGCAGGCGATTGATTATTCCCATCGCAATGAAGATGGTAGCGTAGGACATATTCCCGATTCGCTGACCCATGAGTTCCATACCGCATCTGGTCGTGTGGTGCGTGATGGTGGCGGCATTGCCCCCGACATTGTGATTGAAGCTCCGTCTTATAGCCGTTTGGTATATTCCTTAGTGCTCAATGGCATTATAGACGACTATGCCATGTATTATGTGCAGTCTCATAGCACGATTGCCAGACCGGAGGAATTCCATTTGAGCGATGAAGAATTTGAGGATTTTGTGGCATTTGCCAAGGAAAAGGAATTTGATTACCGTTCGTCTGCCCTTGCTTTGCTGGATCAGATGCGCACCACTCTCCAGAAAGACGGTATGGAGCAGACGGCGCTCGAGCAGTTGAATGCCTTGGAAAAAGCCTTAAAAATTGAAAAAGAAGAATTTATCCGCATCAAGAAGGATGAAATTATTCCTTTTATCGAAGAAGAATTAGTGATCCGTTACTATTATCAGGCGGCCGGTGTACAACTCCGTCTTCGTTATGATACACAACTCCATAAAGCGATAGAATTATGAAAAGAATTTTAACCCATTTTGTGATGCTGTCCGTTGTGCTTTTGGGCGCAGTAGGATGCACTTGCAGCAATAAAAAAGTCGAAAAACAAACTACAGAAAAAGTTATGATAGAGCCTGTTTATGACATTAACACCTCGTTGGGAACCATACGAGTGAAATTGTATTCTAAAACCCCCAAACATTGCGCTAATTTTGAGAAATTGGCCGCTGAAGGGTATTATGACGGACTTTTGTTCCATCGTGTTATCAATGGATTCATGATTCAAGGCGGTGACCCCCTTACCCGTGATACCACCCGCGTGGCTGAATATGGCAGCGGCGGTCCGGATTACACCGTTCCCGCAGAATTTGTATCCGAATATCGTCATTTGAAGGGTGCTTTGGCAGCTGCCCGCCGCGGTGATTTTGTCAATCCTACCCGTGCATCCTCCGGTTCTCAATTCTATATCGTGCAGGATGAAAACACTTGCGCACAATTGGATGGACAATATACCGTGTTCGGTCAGACCATAGAGGGATTTGAGGTAATTGATGCCATAGCCAATGTGGAGACCAATTATCGCGATCTTCCTCTCGTTCCGGTGTATATCCTTTCTGTAAAAAAGGTCGAGTCACAGCCGCAGGAGTCCGCTGATACGACGGCTGTCGCCGATACGCTTTAGGCTTGTAGGCCTTTTCGCCGTTTCGTACTATCCCAATACGACATCCAACACCATCATCAAGGCAAAGCCCAGGGCAAAACCTATGGTGGCGATGTTGGAGTGTGCTCCTGGTGAGGCCTGGGGAATGAGTTCCTCAATCACAACATAAAGCATCGCGCCCGCTGACAGAGCCAAAAGAAAGGGGAGCAATCCCGTAATCATAGACGCGAGCAGAAGTACGACCATCGCACCTATAGGCTCGACAATGCCGCTCAAAGTGCCCATCATAAAGGATTTGCGACGCGAATTTCCCGCTGCTCTGAATGGCATGGATACGATGGCACCCTCCGGTATGTTCTGAATGGCAATGCCGATGGAAAGTGCCAAGGCACCGGCCAACGTCATCCCTCCATTCTGAGCCATGACACCTGCCAAACTAACGCCCAGCGCCATTCCTTCGGGAAAATTGTGTATGGTTACGGCCAAGGCAAGTTTGCTCGTCTGGGAGAGTTTGCTGTGTATGCCTTCTTCCTGTCCGTCAGAGTGTAGGTGCGGAATGAGGGCGTCAAGCAAAAATAGGAGGGCAAATCCGGCGAACAGTCCCAAGGTCACCGACGTTACCGAGCCGCCAGCCATTTCCATTCCGGGAATGAGCAACGACCACACCGAGGCTGCGACCATCACGCCCGAGGCAAATCCCAGCAAGGCTTTCATCAGCCATTGGGGAATATCCTTTTTCATAAAGAGCACAAAGGCAGAGCCGAGCGTGGTGCCGGCAAACGGAATCAGTAGCGCTAAAATGAGACTCTCCATATCCGAAATCCATAATCTATTTCACGCAAAGGTAATGAAAAAGCATTGTTTGCAATAATTTTCTTAACTTTGAGAAACTCACAGAATCTTATGCAGACTTATATTTTACAGAATAAAGCCCGTTTCATGGAAGAGTTGTTCGGGCTTCTTCGTATCCCTTCTGTCAGCGCCCAGGAGGTCCATAAAGGAGATATGGGACGTTGCGCCCAGGCGCTTGTCGATTTGTTGATGCAGGCGGGAGCTTCTTCGGCTGCCGTATATCCCACCAGTGGGCATCCTGTAGTCTTTGGTCAAAAAATCATTGACCCTTCGGCGCCCACCGTTTTGGTGTATGGACATTATGACGTGCAACCGCCCGAACCCCTTGAAAAATGGCGTACAGATCCTTTTGAGCCTGTAATTTTGCCCGATCCGAATACGGGAGAGGAGGCTATCTATGCCCGCGGAGCCAACGACGACAAAGGCCAACTCTTCATGCACATCAAGGCTTTTGAGTATTTGTTGCAAAGCGGGAAACTGCGCCACAATGTCAAATTCATTTTCGAGGGAGAAGAGGAAATCGGCAGCCCTTCTTTGCCTGCTTGGGTGCAAGCCAATAAAGAAATGCTGGCGGCCGACGTGATTTTGGTGTCTGATACCACGATGATTTCCGAAAAGGTGCCCTCTATCAATTGCGGAATGCGAGGGCTTGCTTATCTGGAATTGACCGTGACAGGCCCCAACAAGGATTTACATTCCGGTCATTACGGCGGTGCCATAGCCAATCCTATCCAGGTTTTGAGTGAAATGATTGCCTCTTTGCTTGATGCAGATGGGCGTGTCGCCATTCCCGGCTTCTATGATGAGGTGGTCGAACTGTCAGCCGCAGACAGAGCCATGCTTTCGCGTGCACCCTTTGATTTGGACGAATACAAGGCCTTTTTGGATATTGCAGAGGTAAGAGGGGAGGAAGGCTATTCCACTTTGGAACGTACCGGCATCCGTCCTTGTCTGGATGTATGTGGTATCTGGGGCGGATACACCGGACAGGGAGCCAAGACCGTGCTGCCCTCGACCGCACACGCTAAAATTTCCATGCGTCTGGTGCCCAATCAGAAATCCGAGGTCATCACCGAACTGCTGGCAGCCCATTTGCGTAAAATTGCTCCTGATACGGTCAAAGTGGATATTCAACTCCACGAAGGAGGCGACGGCTTCTTGATTCCCATTACCTCGCCGGCTTATCAAGCCGCAGCCAAAGCCATGCAGGAAGTCTATGGCATCGAGCCCGTACCTTCTCGCGGTGGCGGCTCCATTCCCGTCTTGGCGCAAATGCAGAAAATCCTTGGCATTGACCCCCTCCTGATGGGCTTTGGTCTCGAACGCGACACCATTCACTCTCCCAACGAAAGCTACCTCCTCAGCCAATTCTACGCCGGCCTCCGCTCCATCGCCCTCTTTTATCAGTATTATTAGGGTAGGGCCTTCTTTTTTATCTTAAGCCTTTTTTCCGTAGGTAGGCGGCGATGAGTTCGCAGTAATCCGTCTGTATGTAATCTGTCTCGGACTCGATGAATCTGTCAATATAGATGTGATTGCCTGCCAAGGTCTGGGCATCATAATTCAGTATGTTCGAATATGTCAGCCTGCCTTTTGCCCTGACTTCCTTGGCCAGAGGATTGCATTCCAGCCAATCATAGAAACCATATTGGAACAACTTAGCTGCATCATATCGTGCATACTGGTCCGCATCTGAAGACGTGCTGATATAAGGATGAAGGGCGATAGAGCTGTCAAGCCTCTGATACTCCTCAGCAGCCTTGCCTCCGCAGAAGAGCATCACCTGATCCTGCATGCCAGTATTCTGAATAACCTTGGCAAGGTCTGCCGGAACAGCGATATGCTTCAAGTCCAGGTTGATATAGATCTTATCCTTGCACTCCCTCAAGGCCTCCTCAAGTGTAGGAACCCGGACCGGCTTTCCTTCCTCCAGATAAACCACTCCGGCTCGGTCCATGTTGAAAGAACGAAGCTGCTCAAGAGTATAGTCCGCGACTTTGCCTGTGCCGTCTGTAGAAGCATCGATAGTCTCATCGTGCATAAGCACAAGATGACCGTCTTTTGTTGTCCTCACATCCAGTTCGACCATATCGGCCCCCATTTCCACAGCTTTGCGGATCGCGGCCAGCGAGTTATCCGGCACTCCGGCAGCAATTCCGGCACAAGTGTTGGCCCTGTGGGCAACAATATAGACCTTGCTGCGAGGCTTTGTCCCCGCTTGAGCAGCAATAAGTTCATCAAAAAATGATGTCAAGGTCTGCCCCTTCTTCATAGCCTCAGACATAAGGCTCGGATATGGAGTGATGTCAACTTCCTGAACCGGTTCCGGTTTGCTCTCATCTATCACAAGCCCCCTCTGCCGTCCCGTATGACGCGGACCGCCTCCAATCATCGGCCAATCCGACTTTGCCGCGCCCTTGCACCAACCGCTGCTCAGGCAGATGACTCCGCCATAGGACAATGAAGACTTGTCAGTGAAGCAGGTATATATCTTCCCGTCATCGCCGATTACTGCCGAGCACCAGACCTTCGCAGAATCCATGGCTGCATAAATATCGCTGTAACGGCTGTCCGAGCGGATCAATGAGACGAGATTGACCTTCTCCTTCAGCACACATGTGCCGGAAGCATAGTCAGGTTTCACAATATAATACCAGCCGTCTTCAGTAAAGAAATGGATATTCCCTGCCTTATCGACTGCCGGAGATCCGGGAACATTTCCAGATATATTATATCTCGCCTTGATCTGTGAAGACAACGGATCGACTATCACAATTCCACCATTTGATTGTCCCTCCTCTGAGTTCAGTGGTGCAACAATATAATCTTCCCTGGTTGTCACCACACTTCCCTGATCCTGAAGGGCTGTATCCGAAATGCGCACCAGAGACACCTGAGTGCCTTTTGTCGCATCAACTGCATATACCTTAGTAGATGTACGGTCTGTCATTATTCCTATGATGCAATCAGTACCTCCGACATTCATGCAGCCAAGTGCGGAGATGCTGTTGGTCACAGACTTGGAGCGCGGAGTCATGAATTCGTTCCAATAGTAAAGCGAACCGTCCTCTTCCCAATCCAGTTTTGCCCTGGATGCACCCCAGATACCATACTGACCGCCGGACCAATGAACCAAACCGGCATTGGAGAGAACTATTCCGGAACGTCCTCCGCCTGTAGGGCCGCTGCCACCCGAAGTCACATAGCCCTTGCGAGTACCATCTGCCTTGCTCACAGCCAGAACTGTTCCCGTCGCTCCATTGTTGCCGATATAGATATTTGATTTTCCTATAGCAGCCATTCCACCCTGAATCGATGCCTTGTGGGCAGAACCCTGATTCCAGAAATCTGAGAAGGTCCACTTTCTTGAACCGTCGGGATTGAATGCTACGCAGCTCGCCATGCCTCTGGAGGACCCTGTGGCGATATACACTGTCTCGTCATCATCTATAGAAGGGGTCGCATAGACCATGCTTCTGTTTTCGGGGTCGGATATGATTTCCTCCTTCCAGAGAAGCGAGCCGTCTTCATCGAACTTGTACAGAATATCTCTGTCCGTGGCCGCATACACAGAGCCGTCCGTCGCCACTGCTGGAGCAGAAGCAGTATTATAACCATCCATATGACCGACCCATTCCAGAGAGACGGAAGGGTCCGAAACTACATTACATGATACCACAGCCCATATCAGAGCCAGAACTGCCGTTAATTTTCTCATATTATACATTTTATTGCAATAAACACCACCTGCTGAGGTGTCGGAGTCACCCCATAGGGGGCAGGATCAGGTGTATCCCAACCCTGAGTGCAACCTGCAAGGGTAAATAAAAACGATGCAAAGAGATAATAAAACTTATTCATAATGTAAAAATAGGGCTATAGATTTAGGAGAAGATGTGGGGCTATTGCATCAATCATGCTCTGAGGTACTCCACATTCCTTGGCAAGAACTGGCCATCCCGATGCCACTTCACAGATTTGATCTATAATCTCGGTGGCGTTCTTTATGTTGTTCACGGCCGCACATTCCAATAAGTCCTTTCTTGTCAGGTTGTCAAACTTGCCGTTGATGGACATCTGGTGAGTCTTTGTCCAAGCTCCATTTGGATTATATGCGAATCCTATATCGTAGGCCGGTGAAAGCCTCCACTGACCATCGTGGTCCATCAGGAATGAGATATTTTTCGTGTGGTCATCTTGATTCCGCAAAACCACATTGAATACTATTCTACGGAACATTTCCTGAGCCTGAGAATAGGGTAGACGGAGCCTTCTCATGACATTGAAAGCCTGCTCATAGGAGTATCCTCTCTGTAGTTTGAAGTCATAGTGAGCTATGCCACAGAGAGTCTGCATGTGAATCTTCCTGCCGTTTTCTCTGTCGAATCTCTTGGTAAGAAAATGCGCTCTGCCATTTTCTTCTATCAATGAACAGTCAGTCATATCGATACCGCATTTTTTGACGAGCTCCGAGAATGAATATTCCAAACGGCCGTAATTCTCTGTCTCCTTGAATCCTACTTCTGCGCTGACTCCATCCAGTTTGATAAGATAATAATCAAACCCTTTCGGAGCGCTAATCTGTCCTGAACGGACCTCGCCGGTTTGTTTGTTGTATGCTATGATCGCCTTTGCTCTCTGACCTCCGGCGGATGTTCCAAGACGGAGAATTTCCGCTATTGCTGCCTTCCTGTCAGTATCCAGATTCACTCCGAACCATTCTTTCTTTGACAGTGCCTCTCTAGCTACGTCTACTAGAGAGTCAATCTCAAACTTCATGTTCTCGTCTGTTGCCGGACCAGTTGCCGGTTCAAACTCCAAGGCGCCCATGCACCTTTGTCCGAGGAAGCACAAAGTCTCGATGGGATTGCCAGATGTCCTTCCGGTAAGTGTAAGCCATTGGTCAAACAAGGCTCGTCCATATGTGTCCGGGAGTGAGTCAGCAAGCATTCCCGGAAGTCCATTGAATGTGTCTCTGTTCAGATTGCCAAAGGAATAGATTCGTCCCTGCTGGACAGGCATCATGATAGGGGATGGCTCTATGCCTTTAGTCGCAAACTCATGGTCATATTCAAACCTCGCTACATTATATGATTCGTCCCACTGGAATGTACCCATGTCCATTCCAAAGAGTTTTACTTTTGCTACATCTACCATTCAGATTCCTCCTTGACGATTTTAAGTTTACCTCCGGCACGCTTGCGAGTCTTCTGCTTTGCCTTGTTTACCATTTCATAGTATTTACTTGGGCTGAGCTGTTCCTCCTCAAAAAGCGTACTGATAGATTCCAACATTCCAAGAGTTCGCAATATGCGAAGCAGAGTGTCGAATGAGCCTATCTCACCGTTCTCGACCTTCTTTACTGAGGATAAAGAAATGGAGGAGGCTTCTGCTAAACTCTGCTGAGTGATGTTTCTTTTTAGCCTTATAGCCTTTAATTTCTCTCCGATACGTTTGCTTAATAGAGCGTCAGAGAGTGTGTAAATGTCATTCATGATAGCTTAATATTAAACTATTACAACGCAAATATAGTTATTATAGTTTAATTTACAACTATTACGCTTGATATTAATTCAGTACAAATATCCTTATAGAATCGGATTTGATTAGGATAGGGCATTATATAAAAATGGGATGGCTAGCATTGATAGTCATCCCATTTTGTGATAATTTTTATCGTCTTGCTGGTTTAGATCGGTCAACGACCCTTTTTCCCGCGCGTCCATTCTTATTGCTACTACCGCTTCTGCTTTTCATGGGTTTTGTTTTTCCCCCAGGAGTAGTGGCTCTGTCTTGTGATAAAGTTTGTTCGGAATTGGTTGAATAATATTCCGCAATAATACTTTCACTTTGAGGGTTATTACCCGCAATCAAATTGGTGGAGCTGGTCAATATCAGCATCGCGATAATTGAAAGGAATAATGTTTTTTTCATACGTTTATACTTTTAATTATTCGCACCTTGCTCCCTCTACTGTAATTGATTCGATACTAGTGACTTCTTTCCCACCGTCACTCCTATGTGCTGTTAGCCTTATTGTCTTAGTATTACTCATATTAGGATCTGCACCAACACCAAAAGATTGTGTTTTGTAGTGGCCACTAGAATTTGCCTTTGAATACCCGTATTTTACAAAAAATTTAAAACTTACACGAGTATTTGCATCGCTATCAATCGATAATTGAACGGTGCCATCCGGACTCCAATCTATAACCGACACATATACGGTAGAGTTGGTACCTATAACTTTGCAAGCTCCTGTTTGAGCATTTGCTGAAATTGTGATTGCACAGAATGCAATAAGCATAAATAAAATCTTTTTCATAAATAGTTAAAATTAAATGTGATAATAATTGATATTGAGGAATACCCCTTTTTTCTAATAGTTTAATATTGGTCAATTATGTTTCTTATGAGTGTTCCTGCTCCGTAACCAACATTATAAGCATCTTCATTTGACATGTTTGAGAATACTCCGCATGAAACAGTAGATAACATCGTAAAAGCCAATGCAAGTAAAAGTAAAATCTTTTTCATAATCTTATTTTTTTATTCGTTCCTACTCATTTAACGGCATTTCGAAAACTCCGTGTTCCATATTTTTAACATTAATACACACAAAAAAAGCGCGGAACAATTTAGAATCCTCGCTTTGCGGTGTTTGGCGTAACCTCGACAAAAGAATAACTAAAAAGTCCGCGCAACTTGCACGAACGTTCTAACCATATTCCTCTTTGTCTTTATAATAGTCGCCAAACTTTCAAAGCAAAAGAATAAAGCTAAACGCTTTTCCAAAATATTATAAGTGCATATCTCTTATATGCTGAATACTCCCATAGGCAAATAATTAATTAGTTTATTTGCCACAAATATAGCATTTATAAGATAAAATTCAAAATTATACGGTGGAGCAATAGTTTGAGGATGTGGTGCTGTGGATGTGGAGGGTAGAGGAGGCATGTCCACCCTATTGATTCGGGCTTAAAAATTCTCAAATTCATAAAAAAGTCAAAAAAAGAAATAGTTTGATGCATTTTTCTTGACTTTCCGGCTTTTGTCAAAAATGTGCTCTACCTTTCCGGCGTTGAAAAGTTTAACGCTTAAAACTTATTTGTATGAGCACAACTGAACAAATTCAGATTTTCGCGGACTCGCGAATCCGTACCGCCTGGGACGACAAGGCGGAGAAATGGTATTTCTCCATTGTGGATGTGATTGCCGTGCTGACGGCTAGTCAAGATCCATACCAGTACTGGCGTGTTCTTAAAAGTCGATTAAAAAGTGAGGGCAATGAAAGCGTTACAAATTGTAACGCTTTGAAATTTGTTGCAAACGATGGCAAGCGTCGTCTCACCGACGTGGCTGAGTGCGTCTGTTGGAATGACTGTTTTTACAAGAACAGATAACCTGAGAGAAACACCCGAATGCGGAAATGATGCCGAATTTTATAATAAAATTACGGTTCACGGAGCAAAAAACGACACAATTGCCGTTTCGCCTGCGATTCTTTTTATACCATTGTTGGCAAATAATAAGCATATGAGCGATTTACAGACTTACGCTGAAGCGGTAAGGATTATTAAGGAAGCGGTATTGCGTAGTCAATATCGTGCAGCATCTTCAGCCAATAAAGAGCAACTATCATTGTATTATGGTATAGGTTGCTATGTTTCTAAAAACTCTCGTGAGGGCTTTTGGGGCAAAGGTGCAATCGAGACTATTAGCCAGCAACTACAAAAGGAGTTACCTGGACTTCGTGGTTTCTC
>JAEIGA010007628.1_pt1 | contig 16410 bp, 17 predicted proteins | sample 9270691 | NCBI WGS metagenome assembly JAEIGA01 (sample SAMN17057246, study PRJNA624740) | gut metagenome | biome: biome; isolation source: fecal sample | host: Bos grunniens | place: China: Xizang | collected 2019
AAAGTCTCTCATTTCTGAGAGACTTTCTGCGGTGCTGACGAGACTCGAACTCGCGACCTCCTGCGTGACAGGCAGGCATTCTAACCAAACTGAACTACAGCACCTGCTTTTTTTATTTTTTCGTAACCTTTTGTGTTATTGATTACGAGTGCAAAGATACGACCTTTTTTCATATCTGCAAGCATTTTTTCAAAAAAAATTCACTTTTTTTGAAATTATTTTTTATCTAAATGATTATCAACGAAATAAAATTAAAAAAAAATTATTTTACAACAAAAGCGCCTTTTTCTCTTATCGAGTGATATTTTATGCCTAATTTCTCCGATTCTTCAATCAATCCAGAAGATAAATACGGCGGAACAGTTGTATCAATTATCAGATAATCAAAATCATATATATTCAACAACGACGAAAGCGATTGCCTCTTTTTTCCATAAACGAACATAAAATCAAGCGGAATTTTATACGAAAGCGTATCACATATAAAATCACTTCCATCGGACATTCCAAGCACTTTTTCTCCAAAAATGACGACACTTTTTCTCTTTTTTACGAAATTATCGTCAAAATTATCACAAAATCGAATCGTTTTTCCATTGAAAAAAACACCTTTTTTGACTAAAAAATTCTCAATATTGTAAGAAAAAGATGATTTATCATTAAAAAAAGTGCTATCCGACAAAAGAAAATGCTCTCTCCCACATAAAAAATCAATGGCAGTTGCATTATTAATTGAATAAAACACCATCTCTTTTTGATTCTTTTGCTTTAAAATATTGTTAAAATTTACAATCAAGAATAAAGATGACAGTACCATCATACAAAAAAACAATCTTTTTTCTTTCAATTCAACAAATAAAAGAAGCAAAAGTAATATCAACAAAAGAATCACAAATTGGCTCGTGTCGATATAAAGACCTTTTATTATAGAAAACGGCAAACCTTCAATCCATTCGACGCCAAGATTCATAACATAAATCATTTTAGATACGAAGAATGCTACCATTGTATTAATATAAGGTATAAAGAAAACCAACAGCATCATCATTCCGCCAATTATAACGACCGACGAAATAGGCGTCATAAAAAGGTTGCTCAACCAGAAATATGTCGGGAACTGATGAAAATAATAAATAGTAAAAGGAACTGTTGCGATCTGAGCTGCAATTGTAACAGAAGTTATCTCCCATATTTTATTCACTATTTTATATCTTGAATAAACCAATTTGGAAATAGGTTTCTGTAAAACGACAATGCCAATAACAGCAACATACGACAGCATAAATCCTATATCAAAAAAATTTGCCGGATTTATGCATAATAATATTAAGGCAGAAGCAGCGAGAGAGTTCAACATAACACCTTTTCTATTGATGACATTTCCAATTACCACAAACGACAACATTATCGTAGCTCTCAAAATAGATGGCGCCAATCCTGCGAGCAAAGCATAAAGCCATACAAGCAAAAGCAACAGCAGATGTTTCAGCAGCCGCTGCGTCTTCTTTCTGTCATTAAGGAAAAACAGAAGATAAGAAAACACCATAAATATCACACCAACGTGAAGTCCGGAAACACATAAGATATGCATCGCTCCAGCTGCCACATATTTCTGGCGCAAATCCATTGGAAGGCTGTCATCATAGCCCAACAATATCGCCGCAGCAACAGCATACTCTTCATCCTTAACGCCAAGACGCTGCATAGTCAACAAAAGGAAATCACGCAAAGAATATGAAAGTTCATATATCATATTAGATTTATTGTAATTCAAACTAAGCCATTTATCTGACTTAAGATAAACCTGATGCGTGACACCTTTTTTATATAAATAATCCTTATAATCGAATTGCTCTGGATTAGGAGGTTTCTTGACTTCCTCAGGATTAGCAAGAAAAATTATACAATCTCCGTATTTAAGCGACATCGAACTTTCATCTTTCTCGAAATACGCAATTATTTTAGACTTAAATTCATGTTTTATCGATGACTCATCCTCTATTTCAATCAGTTCCATCATCACCTTAACAGAATTATCCTTAACAGAAGGACATTCACATAATCTAGCGACATAATATTTTGGAGTAATTTCAATATTGGACAAATCATTGACTTTCAATTTATAATCATAAATTCTCACATACGAGAAGCCCGTCAATAACAAGAATATATTTAATAATACGGAAAAAACGTATCTATATCGATAGTTTTTAATTAAAACAGAAGCAAGAATTAAAGACGTTAATAAAACCAAAAGAATTATTAACAAATAAACGACGAATTTTTCGGAAACACAGACATTTCCTTTGAAAAAAGCCAGCCAAATCCCCGTTGCAAAAGGAATTAAAAGTCTGATAAAAGGATATTTAAACCAACATATCATCACACAGCACATATCTTTCTACAGTGCTGCAAGATAACAATAAATTCAATACGTAAAACTATGAATTACAATAATTTATGTTAAAAATAATTAAGAATTGCCTATTGATTCTTCATATCATTAATTATGATTGAAGCTGCATTATCTGATGCGCCAGCATTACCCAACAAAAATCTCAACTCTTCGTAATCTTCAAGCAAGGCACGCTGTCTCTTCGAATCAGACAACATACTTCTCAATTCCATAGAAATATTCTCAGCTGTCAAGTCGTTCTGTATCAACTCCTTCACAACTGGTTTATTCATAATAAGATTTACAAGTGAAATATATTTAACCTTAATAAGTCTCTTAGCTATATGATATGAAATAGGATTTCCTTTATAGCATACCACCTCTGGCACATAAAACAATGCTGTTTCCAATGTCGCAGTTCCAGAAGTAACTACAGCGGCACTTGAAACTTGCAGCAGCTGATATGTTTTATTAAAGACAAGATTCACATTCTCATCACCGACCAATTCCTTATAATATTCTTCAGGAAGCGATGGCGCACAACCCACAACAAATTGATAATCAGGGAACATCTTAACGACTTTCAACATAGTTTCCATCATCCTAGACACTTCCTGTTTACGACTTCCAGGCATAAGAGCGATTATCTCTTTCTTTGGGTCAAGATTGTTCTGTTTTGCAAAAAGTTTCTTGCTAATACTTTTGACTTTCGACAATTCATCAAGCAGCGGATGTCCAACAAAATGAGATTCCACATCATATTCATCATAGAAGTTTTTCTCGAACGGCAAGATAACCAGCATCTTATCAACAACTTTCTTCAAAGTGTGAACACGACGTTTTTTCCATGCCCATACCTGAGGTGAGATATAATAATAAACCTTGATACCTAATTTGCGAGCAAATTTTGCCACTTTTATATTAAAGCCGGGATAATCAATAAGAATGATTGCATCAGGTTCAAATTTCTTAATGTCTTTTTTACAGAAACTAAAATTTTTCAATATAGTTTTAAGGTGAAGCAAGACCTCAACAAAACCCATAAATGCAAGGTCACGATAATGTTTTGCCAATATCGCTCCTTGCTTTTTCATCAAATCTCCGCCCCATGCACGTATTTTTGCACGCGGATCTTTTTTCTTAATCGATGCTATCAAATTCGCGCCATGAAGATCACCTGACGCCTCCCCTGCTATAATATAATATTTCATTTCAACACCCAATACATTATAAATAAAACGCCCAACAAAGAAACGAACATCATCCCTCTACCTGTTTTTTCCATACCCCATTTCACAAGCATAAAACGTGACAACAACAAAGTCGGGATTATTGACAACATGTAAACCCAAAGAGAATCACGATCTCGCGAGAAATATGAAAAATCAGTAAAAAGATTCAACAAGCTGTAAATGACAAAAAATATCACTATAGCAGCTATAAAACCTAAATAAAAGTTATCTTTTTTTAACATATTATAAATTTCATTCTTTTAACATTTCCAAAGATGAATAAGACGTCATTCGAAATAGCGACAAAGACTTTTATTCATCATTAAAAATCAAAAACGTTTTAAAATCTGATACAACTTCTGCGTTGGCAAGCCCATAACATTAAAATAAGAACCTTCAACGCTGTTAACTCCAACATAACCAATCCATTCTTGAATTCCATACGATCCTGCCTTATCAAATGGCTTATATGTATTAACGTAAAATTCTATCTCTTCTTCATCAAGAAGCTCGAACGAAACTTTAGATGTTGCAGAAAACGTCTTGGTCTTTTCTTTTGTATGAACTGTCACGCCAGTCACCACCGAATGTTTTTTTCCAGAAATCAGACGTAACATATTGCACGCATCTTCAAAATCCTTTGGTTTTCCTAGTATCTTATCCCCAACAATAACAACAGTATCAGCCGTTATAACCATATAATTATCAGGAAGTTCATTCTCTTCAAAAGCCTTAGCTTTTTTATAGCTCAAATAAGGTGCTACATCAAAGACTGGCATTTCCGGAGAATATGACTCATCAACTTCTTTAGTCAAAATTGAGAAAGGCAACCCAATACCTTTCAAGAGTTCCTGCCTCCTCGGTGATTTCGAGGCAAGAATAATATTATATTTATTTAAATTCTCTAACATTATATGAATAACATTGTTAATATTCCTACTACCATTATCATTTTAAGCATGACAGAAAGTCTGTGAAAATCAGCGAATTCTTTTATATTAAAAAGTATAGGCAGAAGCATTATTCCCAGCGTTTCGGCGACAATCAATATATAGACTGCTATATCTGCTTGAATTCTAGCAAGAACCCAATGAAAATAAGCTAGAAAAACATACAACACAAAAGAAAGTACGCCAACTATTATCTTAGTTTTTAACATTCCACAAACAACAGGTATTGTATTACAGCTAGTTACCGAATCGCCATTATAATCCTCAGCATCTTTCACTATTTCTCTTATCAATGTTGTCAAAAAAGCGAAAGCAGTGTATATCAATACAAAAGGAAGAATATTCATCATTGTTTCTTTGCAAGCTGAAAGAATCAAGGCATTATTAGAAAGATGAAATGATTCAAACAGCCAAGGCAAGAAAACCGCAAAAGCAACTGATACAGAAACAATTATATTTCCAACAAGAAATTTCCTTTTATATATATATGAATAAGAATAAAGAAGACATGATAGCAACAACAATATTGCCAGCAATGTTACGAACCTTACGCCCATCAACATTACACTAGAAATCAACCCTGTCAACAGGCCTATGAATGTCAACGACTTATAAAAGAATTTCAATTCTTTATCAGTAAAGACATTTCCTGCGATGAGTTTATCCGGTTTATTTATTTTGTCGGTTTCAACATCGAAATAATCATTGATTACGTAGCCGCCAGCTACTATGAAGACCAATGAGATAACGAGCAACAAAAATGCAGGCGATGATGGTACTGCCCCAACAATTCCAGATGCATGCAAAGGTGACATCAAGCAATAATTAACCAGACACATCATCATTGCTATTATCAATAGATTAGTCCAGCGAACCAACTTAAAAAATGCCTTTATCTTATTCATTTTCTTTTATTTACCAAACATAAAAAGTAAAATCCTTCATCCATTTATCCTGAGCTTTCAAGACCTGCTCAATAATATCTCTAACAGCACCTTTTCCTCCGCCGCAATGACTTATATACAAACTAATATCTTTTATTTCGGAAACAGCATCTGCCGGACATACAGGCAAGCCGACCATTTTCATTACAGGATAATCAGGAAGATCATCACCCATATAAATAATTTCTTCAGGCTTCAAATTCTTGGTTTCCATATATTTCTGAAGCACTTCAACTTTACTTGCTGAACGAACAAAGACATCTTTAATGCCAAGCATTTCCATTCTCTTCTCAATTGAAACAGAATATCCACCGGTAATAATAGCGATATTATAACCAAGACGAGCCGCAAGCTGAAGCGCAAAACCATCTTTAACATTAGTACTACGCAATGGAACTCCGTTAGCATCAACCAACACGTCACCACTTGTCATAACACCATCATAATCAAATATAAAAGTTGTAATATCTTTTAGTTGTTCTTTATAATTTTTCATATTATCTACATTTATTTATTATATAATTCGTTAACAATTCATAGATTTTCTTTTCATCTGGATTATTTTCCAACAATTTCTTATGACGTTCTATTGTCTCCACATCGCCACGTTTAGCAGGACCCGTGAGGGCATTTTCTGGCCCTAAAGCAAATGCCTTGTCAACCGTTTCCTTTACCAAAGACTCAAATATTGAAACATTGAGGCCCTTATCTCCAAGAAGTTTATCACCTATCTGAAGCATTACATTCACGAAATTACAGACATAGACTGCGCTCAGATGAATCAATCTTCTATCTTCATCATTACATTCAAGGACAACATCAGACATTATCTTTGCAAGAATTTTAATTTTTTCCAAATAGATTGATGATGAAGCATTTATCAAAAGAGGAACCTTCTTAAAATCCACATCAAAATCTTTAGTCAATGTCTGCAAAGGATAAAGAACACCATAATTTTCAATGTGACTCAACACCGAAGAAGGCTGTGTTCCTGAAGTATGCACCAATAATCCTTTATAATTTTTAAGATTAAGCGAGACTTCATGAATGGCATCATCTTTCACTGCAATAATAATCAAATCGCTATCGAGCAAAGTATCAAAACTTGAAGTTGCTTTGACTCCAAATTTATTTTCTATTTCAACAATTTTATCAGATGATCGAGTATAAATACAAAAAGGTTGTATTCCATTATTTTTCAATGCTTTACTATAAGCATACGCAACATTTCCCGAACCTATCAAAGCAATTTTGTCAAATGGAATCATAATTGAAATAATTTTTTTACGAAAGTACAAAAAAAAATGCAATTAATAATGTATCAGAATAGATTTATGTTGGATGTTTTAAAATTCGGAGCAAAATGTGATATTTTGGTCTAAAAACGATACAAAACCGCCTTGTTTTATCCCGATTACTTATGTTAATTTCCGTTAACTTATGTTAAAATCCGTTAACTTTTGGTATTTTTCCGTTTACTTTTAAGATTTAACATTTATTTAACATTTAATAACTATCAATAAATCAATCACATATAAGCACATGCCTTCAAAGCCGCTTTCGAGGGTATTGACAAAAGAAAATTGTATATTATTTTTGCAGCACAACAACAAACAACAATCAATTTTAAAAACACAAAAACAACATTTATCATGACAACAATCGAGTTCAACAACAACCTAACAGCTCTTCAAAAAAACCTAGAAGCGTTTGCAAGACAGTTAACCGGAAATGAAGATGATGCCAAAGACCTAACGCAAGAAACTTTTCTCAAAGCATTGATATACAAAGAAAAGTATGTCAACCACAACAATTTCAAAGCATGGGTTTACACCATTATGAAAAACATTTTCATCAACAATTATCGTAGAACAAAAAAAGCAAACACCATCATTGACCAAAGTGAAGATCTTTATTATTTAAACATTAGCAACATCAACACCGACACCGACCCACAGTCAATAATTAATTCAATAGAATTGGAGAGAGGCATCAAGATGTTGGACGAAGACTTCCGTCGCGCCTTCGACATGTACAACGACGGATATAAATACAAGGAAATTGCAGATTGTTTGCATTTAACAATAGGAACTGTAAAAAGCAGAATTTTTTACAGCCGCAAAAAGCTGATGAACCAATTAAGTGAATTTTGTCCTAACTAATAACATTTGCTAATCAAGGCAAGTCATGGCGATTTGCCTTGATTTTTCAAAAATGTTAGTCAGCATGCAATAAATTTGACAAAATCTTGTTAATTTTGCACATATTAATAAATAACAAAAAAAGACATTATGTTTGAGACAGATATTCGTGAATTAAACGAAAGAATTCAGAGAGAAAGTCAATTTATTGATCTTATCAATCTTGAAATGAGCAAAGTCATTGTTGGACAAAAACACATGACAGAAAGATTATTAATTGGTTTATTATCAAACGGACATATTCTTCTTGAGGGTGTTCCTGGCTTAGCAAAAACACTTGCTATCAAGACATTATCAAGCATTATTGATGCAGACTTCAGTCGTATTCAATTCACACCAGACCTCTTGCCTGCCGACTTAATCGGTACAATGATTTACAGTCAGAAGAATGAAGAGTTCATAGTTCGTAAAGGACCAGTCTTCGCGAACTTCGTATTAGCCGACGAAATCAACCGTTCTCCTGCTAAAGTACAAAGTGCTTTGCTTGAAGCCATGCAGGAACATCAAGTCACAATTGGAGAGAGCACTTTTGCATTGCCAGACCCATTCCTCGTAATGGCAACACAAAACCCAATCGAGCAAGAAGGAACATATCCACTTCCAGAAGCACAGGTCGACCGTTTCATGCTCAAGGTCATAATCGATTATCCTAAAAAAGAAGAAGAAAAGATTATTCTTCGCCAAAACATAAACAAGGATTATCCAGAAATAAAGCCTGTCACATCAACAAAAGAAATCCTGAATGCAAGAAAAGTCTGCCGTGAAGTATATCTCGACGAAAAGATTGAGAACTACATCACCGACATCGTATTTGCATCACGTTATCCAAACGATTATAAATTAAAGAAATTCGCCAACCTTATCAGTTACGGCGGTTCACCACGTGCTACGATAAACCTTGCAATGGCAGCAAAAGCATACGCATTCATCAAACGCCGCGGTTATGTTATTCCAGAAGACGTTCGCGCAGTAGCACCAGACGTAATGAGACATCGTATTGGATTGACATACGAAGCTGAAGCAGAGAACATTACAACAGAAGAAATTATCAACGAAATTTTAAACATGGTAGAAGTGCCGTGATTTGTTGAGACATGGAAACAAACGAACTATTTAAAAAGGTTAGAAAAATCGAGATCAAGACACGTGGCTTGACCAATAATATATTTTCCGGTCAGTATCACAGTGCCTTCAAGGGTCGTGGTATGACCTTCAGTGAAGTTCGTGAATATCAATATGGCGACGACATACGTAACATTGATTGGAACGTAACTGCTCGATTCAACCGTCCTTTTGTAAAGATATTTGAAGAAGAACGCGAGATGACAGTAATGTTGCTTATTGACGTTTCGGGTTCAAACGACTTTGGTTCGGTAAATATCTCAAAAAGAGACCTCACTGCTGAATTGGCAGCAGTCTTGGCATTTTCAGCAATTCAGAACAACGACAAGGTTGGCGTGATATTTTTCAGCGATCAAGTTGAGAAATTCATCCCTCCTAAAAAAGGTTCAAGTCATATTTTACGCATTATCAGAGAAATCGTAACATTCACTCCACAGCATAAAGGAACTGACATCGGTGAAGGATTACGTTTCTTGACAAGCGCTATCAAAAAAAGAACGACATCGTTCTTAATTTCTGACTTCATATCTAAAAAACCTTTCGAACAACAAATAAGAATTGCAGCGAACAAGCATGACATGGTTTGTTTGAGAATAACCGACAAAAGAGAACTTGTCATACCTAAAGTCGGCCTCGTGAAGTTCAGAGATTCGGAGACAAACAAAGATGTATGGGTAGACACTTCCATGAGTTCATGGAACGAAGCATATCAGAAATACATTCAATCAGAATCAATCAAATTGAATAAGATTTTCGCCAACAATGGTATCGACAATGCTCTGATTTATACAGACATCGACTACGTTAAACCTTTGATGCAGTTATTTAAGAAAAGAGAATCAAGAAGATGAGAATAAAATTGCGTTTCATAAAATCAATCTTCATCATTACAATGTTATTGATAACCAATAAACATTGTTTTGCACAAAACATTTATGCCAACGGAAGCATCGACAAAGACAGTATTTTTGCAGGTCAGACTTTCAATTACAAGTTAGACGTAAGAATGCCAAGCGACTATATCATCGACTGGAGCAACTTAAAAGACACTCTAAGCAAGAGTATTGAAGTGACGAAAAGAAGCGACATTTCCAAGACACCTATTAATAATAGCAACGATGTTATTATGTCGCAACTTATAACAATGACAACATTTGATACTGGCTACGTCGAAATCCCTAAAATAGGCTTGAAATATTCAAAGTCGGTCAACGACACAACGTCATATACATGCTACACCAACTACATGGACATATATGTACAAGCCGTTTCTATAGATACAACAGTGGCATATAGGCCAATAAAAACGCCTATAAAACAAAACATTACATTTGAAGAAACCATCCCTTATGCTGGTGGAGCTATTATACTGGCAGGATTGATTTTATTAGCAATATATCTCATCAAAAAATTCCGTAAAAGAGAAAGAATAGAAGAGGAAGAAGTCAAGCCACAAATTCCAGCTATTGTAACAGCAAGAGAAAGACTGTCACAACTCAAAGAGTCAAATCTCTGGCAATCAGGACAATCTAAAGAATACTATACTGATTTAACTGATATTGCAAGAGAATATCTCGAAGGCCAATTTAACATTGATGCAGTCGAAATGACTTCAGACGAGATTCTTACTGAAGTAAGGAAATTACAGTTTGGCAACTCTGTTTTTGCCAAGTTACAAGACACTCTTACAACTGCTGATTTGGTAAAATTTGCAAAGGCCAATCCAAGTCCATCACAAAACGAAGCTGCATTCAACGATATAAACTCTTTTGTTGAAGACAGTTACGTATTCTATCAGGAAATGGAAAAGAAAAAGGCAGAGGAAGCCAAAGCAAAGAAATACGATTTTGAAAAAGAAACAACTGAAAACCAAGAAATGGAGGAAACAAAATGAGTTCTTTAGAATTTGCATCTCCGCATTTCCTTTTTGGATTGATTATCATACCTCTTTTTATTGTTTGGTACATTTTCAATTGTAACAAACAACAAGCTTATGTACGTTTCTCCGACACTGGATTTTTCAACAAACTTCCAAGATCATGGAAATCATATCTTAGACATATTGTCTTCGTATTAGAAATGGCCGCATTATCATTGTTTATCATAGCTTTAGCTCGTCCTCAAAGCAGCACTAAAAAACAGAATGTCAACATTGAAGGCATCGACATCGTTTTAGCGATGGATATTTCCAGCAGTATGTTGGCAGCTGACTTAAAGCCAGACAGATTAGAAGCCTCCAAAGCAGTAGCATCAGATTTTGTCATTGGTCGTCCCGGCGACAGAATGGGATTGATAGTATTTAGCGGAGAAACATTCACACAAGTACCACTCACCACCGATCATGGCATGATGCTCAATATGTTAAAAGACATGAAATGTGGAATGCTTGAAGACGGCACAGCTATAGGTGACGGTCTTGCATCTGCAGTGAGCAGATTAAAAGACAGCGAAGCGATTTCAAAAGTCGTAATCTTATTAACCGATGGTGACAACAATGCAGGCTCTATTGACCCCTCAACAGCAGCAGAAATGGCCAAGCTGTTTGGCATCAGAGTTTACACAATCGGCGCCGGCACAAGAGGAACGGCACCATATCCAGTACAAACACCATTCGGAGGCATTAAATATCAACAAGTTGAAGTAAACATCAACGAGCCATTATTACAACAAATCGCAAACGAAACTGGCGGAAAATATTTCCGTGCTGAGTCTAAAGAAAAACTACAACAGATATATGACGAAATTGACAAAATGGAGCGCTCCAAAATTGAAGTAAGTGAATACAAGAGACTTCACGAAGAGTTTTATCCATTTGTAATTTGGGGACTCATTATGTTAGGATTAGCATTTATATTAAAAAACACGATTTTCAAATCATTAACAGATTAATTTTATAAAGATGGAAACTCACATTTTAAGATTTGAACATCCTGAATATTTATATTGGCTTTTGGCAATACCAATTTTGATTGCCATATATATATTGATTCGTATTTGGAACAAACGACAATTCAAGAAATTTGCTGACTCTAAATTTGCAAGTTTCCTTGTGCCATTGGCTTCTAAATCAAGAAGTAACACAAAATTCGTCATCTTCCTGTTTGTCATAATATTCGGTATAATAGCCGCTGCAAATCTTCAGACAGGATCAAAAATGGAAGAAGTAAAAAGAGAAGGTATCGACTTATATTTCTGCGTTGACATTTCAAATTCAATGAATGCAGAAGACATAGCCCCTAACCGTCTCGAACGCTCAAAACAAGCCATTAACAACTTGATAAACAAACTTAATGGCGACAGAATAGGCGTTATCATCTTTGCCGGAAACGCTTATGTTCAATTGCCTATAACAACAGACTACGCAGCTGCAAAAATGTTTCTTTCTACAATTAACACAAATCTGATTCCTTCACAAGGTACAGAAATTGGCGCTGCTATCAATTTGGCAGTCAAGTCTTTTGGAACAAGTGAGCATAGCAAAGCAATAGTCATAATCTCAGATGGAGAAGACCACGTCAACGGTGATGCTATCAAAGCAGCGCAAGAAGCAGCGAAATTAGGAATAAAGATATACACAATAGGCATGGGACTTGAAGAAGGAGCCCCAATCCCACTCTATAACCAATATGGTAAAAGAACAGGCTACAAGAAAGACAGAGATGGCAACATCGTTATTACCAAATTGGATGACAATCTTTTACGACAAATTGCAGAAATAGGCGACGGCATCTATAGAAGAGCCAGCAACTCAAATGTTGGCCTCGATGAAATATTCAACGAAATTAACAAATCTGAAAAATCTGAAATTGAATCTAAAGTGTTTACGGATTATGAAGATCAATTTCAATGGTTTATCGGAGCTGCAATAATACTTTTAATAATAGAAATCCTAATCTCTTCAGGAAAAAAAGATTGGGAAGATAAGTTCAACTTTTTTGAGCCAAAAGATGAAAACAATTAATATTAAAATAGGCATTAGCATATTGTTTACATTTGTTTGTCTTACTACAAAAGCTCAGACAGACAAAGGCCATATCAGACATGGCAACAAAGAATTCAAAAATGGCAATTATTCAGAAGCTGAAGTAAATTACAGAAAATCACTGGATAAAGAGTATAGTACAAAAGCACAATTTAATTTGGGCGACGCTTTATACGAACAAAAGAATTACGAAGAAGCATCAAAAGCATTTTCAGGCGTGACAGAGAGAAACACTTCAAATGAAATTGAAGCCAACGCATATTACAACCTTGGCAACACATTGATGGCACAAGAAAAATACGGCGAGGCTTTTGAATCATACAAAAAAGCTCTTAAAATAAACCCTGATGACGAAGACTTCAGATATAACCTAGAGTATGCTCGCTGGAAAATGATCCAACAGCAACAAAACCAGAATCAACAGCAGCAGAATCAGGATCAAGAACAAGAACAAGATCAGAATCAAGATCAACAACAACAGCAGCAAAATCAGGATCAACAACAGCAGAATCAAGATCAGCAACAACAACAGCAACAACAACAGCAAATGTCAAAAGAAGATGCTGAAAGAATGTTGAAAGCTCTTGAAAACCAAGAGAAAGAGACAATGGAAGAAATGAATGAGAAAAAAGCATCTATGATGCAAAAAAGAAAATCAGAAAAAGATTGGTAATATTAAATAAGGTCTTATTTTTGCAAATTAAATTTCAAAAAATGAAAAAGAAACTCTTATATATAATAACATTTTTATTTGCAGCAGCATATTCTCTTGAAGCACAGACCGATGTCTCATTTAAAACGATATGCAAAAAACAAGTATCCGTAGGAGAACAATTCCAAGTTTCTTATGAATTAAATGCCGACGGCAAAGATTTCAAGGCACCGAATTTCAATAATTTTGAAATCATCGGAGGTCCATTTAAATCAACAAGTTCAAGTGTACAAATAATAAATGGTTCAGTTTCAAAGACAAATATACAGACATATTCTTTTCATTTACGTGCAATTAAGGAAGGTAATTTCGTAATTCCACAAGCCTCTATAACAGTTGACAAGAAGAAAATCACAAGTGAACCATGCGAAATAAACGTTGTTGCATCAAACAACAGCACATATTCTAATGGCAACTATAACAATTCCAACAATCAAGTAAAAGACCTAAGCAAAGAAGTTTTCCTTGAAGCGATTCCTAACAAGAAAAAAGTATATCTTGGAGAACAGATAATGCTCACATATAAAATATATTACACTATTCCAATTTCACAATTATCTGTTTCCAAAGCACCATCATATTCTGGATTCTGGACAAAAGATGTAACAGACAACAACGGAACATTGCAACAGTCATCCATTATGAGAGATGGACAACAATACAATGTTGCAACTATTCAAGAAATTGTTTTGTTTCCACAAAAGACAGGAAATTTAACAATAGACCCATTAGACATCAATTGCATAGCACAAATCAGACAACAAAGAAACCGTTCACAAGGCTACGACCCTTTTGAAGACTTCTTTGGAGATGTATTAGGAACATCATATACAAATGTTAGAAAAGACATTAAATCACAGCCTATTACAATTGAAGTCGAACCATTGCCAACGACAAACAAGCCTGATAGTTTCAAAGGTGCAGTAGGACAGTTCACATTCACATCAAAGATAGACAAGAGCGAACTCAAAGTAAATGAAGCTTTCACTTTGACTTTAACCGTATCAGGAAAAGGTAATATCGAATTATTAGAATTACCTAAACCAGTCTTCCCTCCTGATTTTGAAGTCTATGATCCAAAAATCACATCATCAATAAAAGACAACGCTTTAGGAATTTCAGGAAGCAAAAAGGCCGAATACATTATAATACCACGAGTATCAGGTGATTTTAACTTAAAGGAAACATTATTCTCATATTTCAATCCATCATTAAAAAAATATGAGACATTAAGCTCTGAGGCTTACAACATACAAGTTAAAAAAGGAGATACTACACCAGGCAGCGGCGCTATTTACACTCCGGGACAAGCCGACATCAAATATTTAGGCAAAGACATACAACACATTAACACCACCGACAACAAATTGAGCATCACAGGTGTAACGTTCTTCATGTCGCCTGCATATATTATCATCTTAGCTTTAATGGCAATAATTTTTGTAGCTGCTATTATCATAAATAACAAAATGAACAAACTGAATAAAAATCAGGTTTTGGTCAGAAACAAACAGGCTACAAAAGTTGCAAAGAAACGACTTTTAAATGCATCCAACTATTTGAAGAGCAACAATCAAAATGGTTTTTATGAGGAATTCTCACAAGCATTATGGGGATATATTTCCGATAAACTGAATATAGTTCGTTCACAATTATCTATGGACACCGTCAAAGAAATGATGTTAAACAAAAATGTAAGTGAAGATATTGTAAATGAATTCATTGATATATTGCACAGCTGTGAATTTGCAAGATTTGCTCCTGGCGACCCAAGCAAGAAAATGGATGAATTATATCAAAAAGGATTTGATTTAATAACAAAAGCCGAGAAACTTTTAAAATAAGAGAAATGAAAAACAGAACATACATAATAGGATTAATATTTTTTGCCATGATATGTTTCATGGCAACCGAGACAAAAGCACAGAAACCAGAAGAGTTATTAGCTAAGGCCAACACCTTATATAATGAGAGCGCCTACGACTCGGCTGCTGTTGTTTATGAAAGCATCATCAACAAAGGCTATTCATCAGCTACTTTATTTTACAATCTAGGCAACACCTATTATAAAATAGGCAACTATCCATTGGCAATTTATTACTATGAAAAATCATTGAAGCTTGACCCTAAGAATGAGGACACAAAACACAATATAGAAATAGCGCAAGCATTCATCAGCGACAAAATAGAGAGTGTTCCTGAATTTTTTGTTAAAACATGGTGGAAAAACATCAGCAACACTTTCAGCATTAACACATGGTCTATAATTACATTGATCGTTTTCGGATTATTACTAATCAGTTTATATTTCTATTTTACAGCAAAAACACGAGGTTTAAAGAAAAGCATGTTTTTTATCGGCCTTATACTAATAATAATGTCTATTTGTTCATTTAGCATCACTATCAAGAAATCGAACTATATAAAAGGCCAGAATGAAGGCATAATAATAACCCCAACCATCACCGTTAAAAGTTCTCCGTCATCATCAAGCGTCGATTTATTTGTATTACATGAAGGTTCAAAAGTGAAAATTTTGGACCATGCCGACAATTGGGACAAGATAAAAATTGCGAACGGAAGCATCGGTTGGTTACCATCATCAACAACCATCAAATATTAAAATAAGTATTTGATATTTTGATTATTAGAATTATAACGAAAATCATTTATTTTTTTAAGAAAAAATTAATGTTTTTTTTATAAAAATAACTTGCGTGTATTCAAAAATTATAGTAATTTAGCACCCTTAAAAGGTGAATTATATATTAGTAATAAATATCTAAATTAGGTGATATGAAAAAAAGATTTTTACCAATTAGTTTGCTTTTGACAATCATTATCTTAGCGCAAACAAGTTTTGTAGTTAATG
>JAEIGA010007629.1_pt1 | contig 16409 bp, 14 predicted proteins | sample 9270691 | NCBI WGS metagenome assembly JAEIGA01 (sample SAMN17057246, study PRJNA624740) | gut metagenome | biome: biome; isolation source: fecal sample | host: Bos grunniens | place: China: Xizang | collected 2019
GAAACTTTCTTTGAAGAACATGATGATGAGATAAGGGATGAAATTCTGGAACGTGATGATTCTACAACAATAAATGACCTTATCAATAACACCAGTGACATACCTGTCAGAGTGGAGATGTTATCCAATTACGATTGTATAAACTCCATCGGGATAGAAACGCGAGGCGGTTTCAGTTACATGAAAAGCTATTTTGGTGATATGATAGATGCACTTCATCTCAATCCAGCGAAAGTAAAGAAAACACTGATGGATAAAGGCTATAATGTATATGGCAAATTCCCAAACAAAAAATGTCGTAACGGTAAGGAACAAGTATCCTACGAGGATTTCTGCCAGGAGTTGGAGGAGTCATGTTGCGGAGCCAACCTGCTTACCTATATCGGTCTTGTAAACCTCAGAGACCTCTACGATGCCGACTTCAAAATAAAAGAGTTAATTATTCCCAAAGGCAACACCTGTGGAATGTTCAGTTCAATGTACGGTGGCGGCAGTCTCATAGAGATGGAACTCAAGAGCGATGTCAGCATTCAATTGGACAAGGCACACAAAAAAAGATACAGTTTTCGTCTCCGTCTTGACTACGAACGCTCACGATACGAATATTCAATCAAGGATGTCTATGGAGTATATGACACATTCTTTGGCAAGAAAATAAACATTGTCGCTTCATAAATAAAAATAAGCATTAACAATAAAAACATCAATGTATGAAAAAGATCAATTTCACCTACCGCATAGAAACGATTCGCAATGACATCATAGATTCTATAAGGCTGTTGCTTCATTCACATGGATTGAATGAGATAGTATTCTCTAAAGAACAAGATGACCCAGTATGGATAATATGGTTTAACAAAAGCAATGACCCATCAGAATGCAGAGTTTCAGGTATTAAGATAACAGACAATAGTCTGACTGTAATAGCTCACGAGAAAGAAACCGACATTGAAGTCGAATGTCATTATCCTTATGAACTCGGAGCGACAAATATCGACTGGCTGCAACAGATGTATGAGGCAGTCTGGCAACAATTGAATGATAATGATAATAATAATGACAATAATTAATATTATGGCTTACTTTAAGAATATAAATTCATTGGCGGAACTAAAGAAAGAATACCGCAGATTGGCATTGGAGAACCATCCTGACAGAGGTGGCAACAATGAAGTTATGCAACAGATCAATTCGGAGTTTGAACATTTTTACGAAATATGGAAAAACGATACTACTGTTTCGACTTATGCTTCCGGTTATGAAAACGACTATGCTGGAGCATCGGCAAAAGAATATACAGACTTCGTATGTAACGAATACCGTTGGAAAGGTCGTAACTATAACGGGCAGCACGCTCCGGAAATAGTCGAACTGATCCGAAAATGGATAAAAGAAACATATCCCAAGTATAAGTTTTCTGTAACCAGACAAGATTATAAATCAATATACATCTACCTTATCCAAGCTGATTTTGAGGCTTTCAAAAAGGACAAGGGTGTCATGTTCCATCATGATGTGAACCACTACTATATCGATAATGACGACACCATTACCGACAGAGCCAAGGAGGTGATGAAGAATATCAATGACTTCGTGATGTCTTACAATTTCGATGACAGCGATTATATGACAGATTATTTCAACACGAACTTCTATCTGCATCTTGGAATCGGGACATACAAGAAGCCATATAAATTGGAGCTGCCGAAACTTGATTGCAAAGGCAAGAAGCCGAAAGCGTTCAAACATCCAGAAGGTGCGGCACACAAGGCGATACGCCAAGCTTTAGGCAACGCCCGTTTCGGTTTCTATGAGAGTCAACGACTTAAAGGGAAAGTAGTACTCGGAGAGGATTCATACGGATGTAATGGAGACAAATACTTCTATCCGTTATCCTATTCAAGTGCCAGAACTGCACAGAAACGAATCTACAAACTGGAAAATGCAGGCATATGCTGCAAACTCACCGGCTATAATAGAGGTTACATAGAATTTCTCGGCTACACACCCGAAACTGAAGCCATGCTGGAAAAAGAACGCCAGGATGCTGTTGCCGCAAGGAAAAAATGGGAAGATAAGTTTGATGAAATGGATTTATAAATAATCTAAATTTATGTAACAAAAATCCAAAATATGATAAATAGCCAGTATTTTTAAACAATATAAAATACAGAACTATCAATTGACGATTCTTATCGTTTCTTTCATTTTTGTCGTAAAACTCATTATTTTCGATAATTTTTTACCACAAAATTGAGCAAAAGAGATTGAAAATACAAGTTAGTATCTGTAAAATGTCTGTAAACAAAATTGTTTTAAAATATTATAACATATTATCAATCAATATATACAAAGAATACTAATAAAATAATATCTGTAAATTGAATGTAAAAAATAAGAGACGATTATTATTAAAGGTAATTTTGAAAATAATGAAGGCAAATAAATACTATTGGTTCTTTATAGAAATAGATATGGCAAAATAAACTTAAATAATGATATAAAGTTATATGTTAAACAGTATTTGGATATTAGGAAAAAACAAGTTCATTTGAATGAGACATCTCAATATATAAATTATTGGGATGCTGAACATACAATTAAATCAATAAAAGTCCTAACTTAAAAATTAACAGCTATGAAAATTAAAATGAATCTAATCAATCCTGAAAGTTTAAATCAAATCAAAGGTGGAGAGGCAGGTTCTTGCAACAAAACTGGAGATACCATAGCATGCAATATATTCGGAAAAGTAATCAATTGTGTAACCGCTGAAGTGAATTGCAAAGGAGAATTCTCATCATCTTGCGAAAATACTAGTTCATTTACCGTCTCAGGTTGTACTAGTGTTTCAATCAGCAGCTAATTTAATTGAATAACATTCATGGGTAATAGAGGACCTCTATTACCCATATCAAACCCCAAAGATATGATAATAAATAAGCCTCTTTCTCCAGAAGTAATAAAGTTAATAAAGCTTGATGAAAAAAAAGCATTGTTATACCATATTGATACTATGCAAATATATGAAATTGATGATGGAAATATAATTTCATTTCTGTCTGATTATAAGATATATAATTCTAAAGAAATGATTAATCGGTATGGAAAATCCTTATATTACAAGTATATTAAAAATATTAACAAATTAATTGATAAATCACCAGGAATAATATGTTTTGATATATCACAATATGATGTATTGAATGGATATTTTGACACAATAGTATTACCTATATCTGGTCATTGTACACTAAAATGTCCGTATTGTTTTGCACAAACAGATGGACATTTTAATTTTAATGACTATTCTACAAAAGATATTGAGAATACACTTAAATTTTCTTTTGAGAATAGGGCAAAATATAATTATAAGACACCTTTTTGGATTGTATTTTTTGGAGGAGAACCATTGATGCGTGTCGATTTGATTAAATACACCATTGAATACATAAAAACATATTATCCTAACGAAAAAATAAATTATTCTATTACAACCAATGGAACAATACTATCTGATGAAATTATTAGTATTTTTAAAGAAAATAATTTTAAGGTATTAGTCAGTATTGATGGCCCTGACAACGAATATAATTTAAGAAAAGATTTACAAGGGAACAAAAGTATCGATAAAGTTATTAAATTTATTGAAACATTAAAAGACAACAATATTTATACAGAATTAAGAGCAACTATTGTTAACACCAACCCTTATATAGTCAAAACTTTTGACTTTTTGGAAAGTTTTCAGCTACCATTTTTTATTTCGTTTGCCTACTCTTCAGAAAATAAAGGTCATAATTTGTCTATATATGATAATGATATTTTAAGATCAATACAAATGCAATTAGAGCATCTGTTAAAATATTATACAGATAAAATGTTGAAACATCAGCCAATATTCAACAAAAAATTTTATCAAACAAACATGGTTTTACGTTTTAGAGAAAACAAACGTCTTCCTTGTGCTGCTGGTAGAACTTATTTTACAATAACTGCATCTGGAGATATATTCTCTTGTGCTCATTTTATGAATAATAAAAAACATGCTATTGGTCACATATCAGACAAAAATATTCATGCTGAAAGTTACAGATCCATAAATATTGAGACAATCGAGGAATGTTCAAAATGTTGGGCAAAATATATTTGTTTGGGTCATTGCCCTGCTCAAAAAATATCATCAGGTAAAAAAAACAACAGTGCAGCAACAGTTGAATCATGTGAACTTGAAAAAATATTATTAGAATTATATATTAAATTGTATTATTATTCAAAAACTATTGCCAAATCAGTTTATGAAGAAAGTTTAGAATCTATTAAGAAAAGGTTAAATAATGATGATTGTTAATGGCATGAGAAATATTTTTATAATAATAATGTTATTGTTATTTGGTATCCCATATACTATGTGTCAGGAGACACCATTGGGACATTCGTCTATTAAGATGGAGATAGAACGTTATTCACAAAAAGATACAATTTTTAGTCTATCTATATATAAATGTCGAATAACACAATCCATTCAAATACATAAAATGCAGGATAGCATACAACTATTCCTTGATGTAAACAAATTTCATGATGTTTTTTTTGAGTTTTTTTATAATAAATTAAAAGTTTGTGGTATTCATAATAATGATACAATAAATTTAAATTATAAAATTAAAAACTATAGTATTATCGTGAATTGTCATGATACTGATAGTTTGGTATTGTCATATTATTATAATCCAGATTATCTTTTATATGGCAATGAAAATATATGTTTGTATTTTATACCATACCAAAATACATGGCAATCAATTTTTTTTACAAATCCTAATCTTATTATTGATAAATTTATTATAAATTACCCAGAAAACGACACATATGCGTTTATCAACAAAGATATTTGTAAGATTGATGATTTTTATTTAACAAAAGATGCATTAGATGACTTATCCATTTTTTTGTTGGATTCTTTTTATTATACTCAACATATTATTAATAAAAATTATAGAGTTTTATTTTACCTTTTGGAACGATGTGTAACAGATTCAATAGTAAATGATATAAATGATTTGCAAATAAAAGACATCAATACAACAAAACGTATTCCAACTAATTTTTTTCAGACATTTTCAGATATGCAGATTTTTTTCAATAAAGAAATAGATGTTTTAAGTGTTATTGATGCAAATATGGATATTTTTTATGATAAAGATACACTAAGATGGGGTAGTTGTTTCAATATTGATACTTTAAATTCATTCATTATTATGGACACCAGTTTTTGGTATAATAACAACTGGTGCCACGAATTAACACATGTCTTTAATAAAAAATTACCATCAATGAATGATACGTCGTATTATTTTTTTCATGAAGCTATGACAGAATATTTATCCGTCTGTTTTTCAACAAAAAACAGACGGAATATAAAAAATGTTTTTATCGAAAAATATAATAAGTATCAAGAAATAAAAGATAACTACCCATCAATATTTCAAGTATGTAATAATGAATTGGGGTTTAAAGGTCATGGAACGTATGGTGTATGTTATCTAAAAACGCCTTATTGCATTTATCTTTTTGCACAAAGTATTGGTCAAAGAAAGTTCTTAAGATTATATAGTAAATTTTATCATAGTGTCGGTAATGAAAAATATAATTTCTCTGACTTTGAGTATTTTATGCTTAAACATGGTGTATCGTTGAAAAAATGGAATGTTTTTATCAATAATTTATATTCAAAAATGCCAAATTAGATTCAACTTGAAATATATTATTATTTAATCATTTACCATTGAAAAAGTTATTATAATTAAAAAATATGGCGTTTTTTTCATACTTTTTAGTCTAAAAGATATAAATAAAACTGGAATATGATGATTAGTTCAAAAGGATTCCCTTTTTTTTACCAGCATGACTCTATGGATTGTGGTCCTGCATGTCTCCGTATGATAGCGAAGTATTATGGAAGACATTATACAATAGAAAGTTTAAGGCAGAAATGCCATATCAGTCGTGAAGGTGTTAGTATGTTGGGAATCAGCAATGCTGCTGAGGATATTGGATTTAAGACAATCGGTGTCCATATATCTTATGCCCAGTTTAAAGAAGAAGTGCCATTCCCTTGTATAGTACATTGGCGACAAAATCATTTTATAATAGTATATAAAATAAAAAAAGATACTGTATTTGTAGCCGATCCTGCCTCAGGACTTATTAAATATACCAAGAAAGAATTCCTTGACGGATGGATAAGTCGTAAAGGAGACTCTGATGAAGGTATAGCTCTGCTATTTGAACCACAACCCGAATTCTATTCTGTTGACGGGGAAAAGCCGGACAAGGCTAAATTCTCTTTCATATTACAGTATCTTAAACCATATAAAAAACTTGTCTTACAGCTTTTTCTAGGAATGCTCATAGGCACTATGCTTCAATTGATATTCCCTTTCTTTACTCAAAGTATAGTTGATTATGGTATAGGAAACAATAATATCAATTTTATAACCCTTATTTTAATAGCTCAGATTACATTGTATGCTGCGCAAACAGCCGTTGAATTTATCCGTTCTTGGATACTTCTTCATATCAGCACACGTATCAATATCAGTATCATATCAGATTTTCTAATAAAACTCATGCGTCTGCCTATTGGGTTCTTTGATACAAAGATGATAGGTGACCTCATGCAACGCATAGGTGATCATCAACGTATTCAGGCATTTCTTACCTCTTCTACACTAAACATCATTTTTTCTTTTATCTCATTAATAGTATTTGCTTTTGTATTAGCTTTTTATAGTGTTAAATTACTTGTAGTATTTTTTATCGGAAGTGCTTTATATGTGCTTTGGGTGATGATATTCTTAAAATACCGTCGAGAATTAGATTATAAACGTTTTACGCAATCATCTGCAGAACGGAGTAATCTTATCCAGATGATTACAGGAATGCAGGAAATAAAGTTGAATAACTGTGAAAAGCAAAAACGTTGGGAATGGGAAAATATTCAGGCTAAACTTTTCAAGGTTAGCATCAGCGGACTGAGACTGAGCCAGTGCCAGCAAAGCGGTGCCGTATTTATCAACGAGACAAAGAATATCCTTATATCTTTCATTTCTGCATATGCCGTGATAAATGGTGATATGAGTCTTGGTATGATGATGGCGGTTCAAACCATAGTAGGACAGCTCAACTCTCCCGTAATACAGATGATAAACTTTATACAAAGTGCACAAGATGCAAAAATAAGTCTGGAACGTTTAGGCGAGATACACAACAGGGAGAATGAATCTGAAGATGGAGATGGTAAAACATCCATTTTCCCTGAAGATAAGAGCATTTCCATTGAAAACCTTTCATTTCACTATGATACTCTTTCTGATGCAGTCATCAACGACGTGAGTCTGAATATTCCTGAAGGTAAAGTGACTGCTATTGTCGGAATGAGCGGAAGCGGGAAAACCACACTTGTCAAACTACTTCTCGGTTTTTATTCACCTACCAGAGGGAATGTCAGAATAGGAGGTATAAATCTCTCAAATATCAAACCTCTGGCATGGCGAGCTAAATGCGGCACTGTAATGCAGGACGGTTTCATTTTCTCTGAAAGTATAGCCAAAAATATAGCTATAGGTGAAGATCATATTGACGAACAACGTCTGCTTCATGCAGCAAAAATAGCCAATATACAGGATATGATTGAAAATCTTCCTCTAGGTTATAATACAAAAATTGGTCAAGAAGGGAATGGTATATCGCAGGGTCAGAAACAACGTATCTTGATTGCTCGTGCTGTATATAAAAATCCAGACTACATTTTTCTTGATGAAGCTACAAATTCTCTTGATGCAAATAATGAACGTGTCATCATGGATAATCTTCAGGAATTTTTCAAAGGCAGAACAGTTATTGTTGTAGCCCATCGTCTCAGCACTGTAAAAAATGCAGATCAAATAGTTGTTCTTAATCATGGAAAAATTACTGAAACTGGTACTCATGATGAACTTACTGCAAAAAAAGGAGAATATTACACATTGGTAAAAAATCAACTTGAACTTGGAAAATGAGCGAAGAAAAAAATAACGATATTGAACTTCATAGTGAACCCGTACAAGATATTATAGGAAGCCCTCCTAAATGGATGATAAGGTATGGTATTACCTTGATTTTTCTCATATTGTCAATACTTTTGATAGGTTCATCTCTGATTAAATATCCAGAGATTTTATCTGCTACAATAAAAATAAACGCATACAATTTACCTGTACATATCAAAGCTAGAAGTACCGGACGAATTGATACGATATTTGTAAGAGACGGTGATATGGTTAATATTGACCAAACATTGGCTCTTATTGAAAATACCGCAAAATATGATGATGTGCTATATCTCAAAGAAAATCTTAATAAAGTGTCGCATGATTCCGCATGGATTTGTGAAAAGGATCTACATCTCGGGAATATACAAAACAGTTATCTCAGTTATGTTCAGGCTGCAAATTCATTATCATTTTTCATAGAAGAGGACTATTTGGGAGAATTGATATTTTCAAGAAAAGAACAAATAGCAGTGTTAAAAGAGACTTTGAAAAAATATGAAAACCAAGTTCTTTTAAATGAAGAAAAGCTATCGGTAGAATTTGAAAAATTTAATGCAGATTCAAATTTGTATTCAATGGGATATGTACCTAAAATAACATACAATGATAGTAGAACCGCATATATTCAGCAACAAATGTCACATCAGTCTCTCATTATTGAGACTGATAACATAAAATTAAATCTATTACAGTCAGAACAGAATATCACGGAACTTGAACAACAGCGTTCTGAGCAATATAATGACCTGACCTTAAAACTCGGAATTGCAAGAGAGCAACTTGAAGCGAGTGTCAGACAATGGGAACAGGAATATTGCATAACAAGTCCAATAAACGGTGTGGTCGCAATAACAAAATTTTGGCAAAACAACCAAAATATTACAAATGGAGAAACCATGTTAACAATAGTTCCTAAAGATAATTCTTCTTATTTTGGAAAGATATATCTGTCACAACAGGGTGCTGGTAAAGTGAAAACAGGACAGAAAGTAAATATCAAACTTGATGACTATCCTTATATGGAATTTGGATTTGTTCAAGTCAGACTTGCCAGAATATCAATGATACCATATGAAGAACCTGGTATTGGTAATATTTTTCTTCTTGAAGTCGAAATGCCAGATAGTCTTACGACGCAATATGGTAAAAATATACCATACCGTCCAGAAATGTCTGGAACTGCAGAAATCATAACTGAAGAACTGACAATTTTGGACAGGCTGTTAAATCCAATCAAGGCAGTAATTAAAAAATAGAATTTACCACTATTTTTTACAAATATTCATTAAATAATAACGTTTAGGACATATATGATTTAGATAGTTACCAGCTATAGATGTCGTTGTTGTCAATATTTCCATTTTGACGAACAATATCGTTTGTTGATTTCAAAGTAAAACCGTCTCTTTGTTATTATCAACATTACCAGCAGCATTATTGGTAAATACTTTCTTCTTCTACATTTCCTTCATTCTCAGCTTCATCGTCAAACGTGAATGTGAGCTGATATATTTGGTCTTGGTTATCATTAAAGTAGACTCCTATCTATTTCTGTTTTTCAGATTCTAATCTTTACTTGGCGTAAAACTCATTGTTTTCGATAATTTTTTTACCACAAAATTGAGCAAAAGAGATTGAAAATACAAGTTAGTATCTGTAAAATGTCTGTAAACAAAATTGTTTAATGGAATTATAACATATTGTCAATCAATATATATAAAGAGATGCAATAAAAAAAACATCTGTAAATTGAATGTAAAAATTGAAGTTATAATCAGCAAATATGTAATATTGCATCAATATAATATAAATATAAAGTTAAAGTTTAATCACATCTAATACAAGTATAAGGAGGCTTGGAACGGCGAAATGATAGTGGTGCAAGAGTCGCCAAAAACATAGAGTAGCACGAAATTAAGTAATAACATTTTATAATTTAGACTATATGAAAAATAAACTAGCATTAGCAACTATTGCAATTTCGGCAGTTGTTTTACTAACAATACAATCATGTAAAAAAGAAGAACCGGAAAAAAACAATTCAAGTAACGATAGTAACATAATTGAATCCAATAGGTCAGGAGGATTTCACTCATATGCAGAAAGAAATGTCTTGCATTTTGAATCCGCAGAGAGTTTGCTCTCAATGGCTAGCTCTGTTATAAGAATGAATGACAGCGAAAGAACAAAATGGGAAGAGCATAATAATTTTAAATCGTTTTACACAAAATGTAACGAACTAATAGAAACTATGGATACAACTAATATTAATAGTATACATAATTTTGTTAAGAATAATTCAGATTATTTTTATTTATCAGTACAAGACAATGAAACTTATTTGTTATCTTATTTTGATGAATCTTTTTTGAGATATTTTCTGAATTCCTATAAAATGATATCTGTCGCTGATCGATATTATAAAATATTCAAAGAAGGTTATATTGTTGCATCAGAAGAAGATAAAGACTATTTATATATGATAGATTCGTTTGAACAATCCATGTATGTCAATGAATTGGATTATTATCCAGCATCAAGAACTGTATATGACGAAGAAGTATATGAATCCATAAATGGTAAAGATAAACTAAAAGTGGCTTTTAAAATAGAAAGTCACCCGATATTTTACAATTGTGCATTAGTGAATATTTATCCTTATCATAAAACATTGGGGATATGGATTAGATGTAAAAGAACTATTTCTGCAAATGTTTCTGCCGAATGGACATACAGCTATTTCTCGAATGATGTCCACACTGGAAGTGGTAATTTCCAAGTTGATTCTGACAAATCATTTGGGGTTAGTTATGAATTTGGATTTATGACATCATTTACAAATCTAAATAGCGGTCATTTTACAAGTACTAGCGGATGGGCTGATACACCATCTGTCCCTACATGTAATTTTTGAAAAAATCTTTGCTATATATGATAAAACAAATAGTTAGTATTATTAAATATCATAGTTATGAAAAAGTATTTGTTTAAAAATATCATACTTTTATTAATGGTTTCAATAATTGGAGAAATTACAGCCCAAGAAACCAACCAAACGAATAACTACATTAAGAATAATGTAACATTAAATGTCGGAACGACAATTTACCAAGATTATGGTTTCGATAATGTCATGTTCTCAATAGATGGTCTTTATGGATTAAACAACTGGTTTGAAACAGGTTTGTTCATGACTTATGTTAATAGTAATGTTACGTCTGAAATAAATAGCAAGTATATAAATACACATTCTTTTGGATTATATTATGGTTTGGCGGCAAGGTCACATTTGTTACCTATTTTCACAAAGCAATCATACCACAAATTAGATGTCTATGCCAATATTCAAATTGGTGCAAAATCTATAATGTATGATAAAAATCTGCGTGATGACCTATTGATAAAAAATCATACTAAATCATTCGTAAACGGAAGTCTAGGCATAGGATATAATTTTAATAAGCGTATAGGCGTATTTTATGAGTGTGGCTATAGTAATACAGACAGACTCAATCATAAGCTGGGGTTAAAACTTATATTCTAGAATAATACGTTTAGATTATTCCGTTAAGACAACTAGTCCAGAGATAAGTTTGCGTACAAGTAAACTTTTTTCTGGACATATCAATATCAACTCAAAAGTTACCGACACAGAAATAGGTCTTATTATGGCAATTATTACAAATTAATGGAAAAAGTAAGAGAAAATCTATAAATCATGTCTCTTTATAGATTGATACAAAAAATGTATATTACCATTAAGGTAATTTTGCAAATATTCAAAAAATTAAAAATAAAACCGAAGAGTATAATGGTATATAACTTTACATCAAAAAATGAAAAAAAGATTATTATTCATCATATCATTCTTGATTCTTTTATTAGGACATTCATGTAAAAAAGATAATGATATTTTTAACAATGAAGAATCCATTCAAAAAAACAGAAACGACAATTATGACAATAATCTTTCTTCTGATGGTGAAATTGTTTTAGGAAGAATATTAAACGATCCGTATAAATTTGAGAATATGCTTATGGCAAGAGACCAGTTAGCAAATGAAAGAAGTGGTATCAGCACACCTGTGATAAGCGCAACTCACAAATATATGAGATGTAAACCTAAAAATGAAGAAGAGTTAGACATGCTTAAAGCAGACACAAATCTTTTGTTATGGGATTTTCCGCTTCATTATGAAATAGTTGTTGCTGGAACTTATTATCATGACCCATCAATTACTGACAATTCACCTACATGGCAATATTTTGTGATACCTAATGATTATCAACTTCCTGCCATATCATCAAAATATGAATTAATTTACACATTATATTTTCCTGAAGAAAATAGTAAAAACAGTTTTTATTACGACTTGGAAGAAAGGGCTTACCTAATAACTGGAAATTTACAAGATGAAAAAAATACAAGAGCAAGCGAATGGACACCATCTGCTGTGATAAAAGCTTATGATGATATTGTTGGAGGTTATATACCGTTACAAGGTGTAAAAGTTACAGCCAGACGTTTTACTAAAGCAAAAACTGGAATAACAGACGCAAATGGATATTGTACCGTAGATGGAACCTTTAAAAACCCTGTTAATTACTCCATTAAATGGGAAAGGGCATATTGGGATATAAGAAACGGTGCCATTGGACAAGCTTATTATAATGGGCCTAAACAAGAAGGTCAATGGAATTTGGAAATTGGAAAAGGAGGTGAATCATTGATGTTTGCCACAATACATAGGGCTGCTTTCAAATTCCATTACGGAAATTGTTTGGGTGTAAAAAGACCTATATTAAATACTGGAAAGACGAAAATCGCTTATCACGACAAAGATGCATCGTGGGGAACCGGTTGTTGTTGGGGTACATGGGAGATGACAGGTATTATTCCTGACATTATGATTGCACACCCTAAATCAACCCAAACAGATACTGTATTTGCCACATCAATACATGAATTAGGACACCAATCTCATCTAATAACATTAGATCAAAGCCTGTATGCAAATCTAAAAAAAGAAATACATGAAAGTTGGGCTGCTGCTATAGAATGGAGATTGACAAATCATCATTATAACAACGAGCTTAACAAAAGTTATTCTCATTATCCGAATTATCAAAGTTGGTATCCAGGTAATTTAGGTGATGGAAAAACATATTGCTATACTCCTTTATTTATAGACTTAATGGACAATTATAACCAAGGAGCAAACAATTCAAGATATCCAAACGATAAAATTTCAGGTTACGATATAACATTTATTCAAAACAATATTATCCCAACAAGTCGATCGTTAGAAACATTCCATACTGCATTGAAAAATAACAAAATAAACAACATTACAGATGCAGACATAGATCTGTTTATAACTTTATACTGGAATCAAGATTATTCACGATAATAAAACATCTATGATATGAAAATAAAATATTTAATAGTGTTAATGTTATTATTATCACTAACATCATGCGAACCAGTTTATGAAGATACATTTTATTTTAAAAATTTATCAGGTCAAGCTGTAACCTGTAAACTCGAACATAATATGATATCAGGAATATCATATACAAATAATGTAACCATTCCTAAATCTGAAAAAAAGAAATTCTTTTCAATAGATGTTAGATCGACAGGAGGTTCGTGTTTTGATACAGGAAGTGTATGTATTTTAAACGATAATGACATTATTGCTGAATTTAAGATTGTTCTCATTTTTGAAGACGGAACAAGTATAATTTACGATAAAAACAGTTCTTTTTCAAAGAATCCGTGTATAGCTAAGGACTGGGAAATTTTTAATATAATTGACAAAAGACTAAACCAGCAATATCATGCACAATACACCATTACGGAAGAAGATTATCTAAATGCGACTAGTCTGCAGAAATGATATAGAAAGATTATTGGTGACATTTCTCATATATCAAAAAAATCAGGCACCCGCTCTGGGTGCCTGATTGTATCATCAAAGTTTCACTACTCGATAGACCTCATCGTTTACAGGTATCAATGTAGAACTATCATCTCCATTGCCTTCATTTTCTCCATTTCCTTCATTCTCAGCTTCATCGTCAAACGTGAATGTGAGCTGATATATTTGGTCTTTGTTATCATTAAAGTAGACTCCTATCTATTTCTGCTTTTCACATAATAATCTGTAGATTCTAATCTTTACTCGTCGTAAAACTCATTATTTTCGATAATTTTTCACCACATAATTGACGAAAAGAGATTGAAAGTACAAATACGAATGTGTAAAACGTGTGTAAATCTTATTAGTACTATTTATTGATTATCATTTATATGCGTGTTTATATAAATAATACTTGTGTAAATTGAATGTAAAAAATAAGAGGCTGCTATTATTAATGGTAATTTTGAAAGAATATTCAGTATATTATAAATCCATGAATAATAATCCCCAAAAGCATAATGATGTAAATTTTGCAACTAAACTATATAACGAAAGAAAAATTACTGTATACATGATATCATTTATTATAATGCTTCTTTTATCATTACATTCATATAAAATATATGTAACATTTTAAACAGTAAGGGAATAATTCAAGAAATCCTATACAACAATTATGGTTATGACATGATAATTTCTGAAAATAATATTTATATAAATCTAACTAAATGACAAATTTACATTAAACGTATTTAAAAACAAATTATCAAAAAACAATCATGGGAGAGTCAAAGAAGAAACGCTGTTTTGTCATAACTCCAATTGGAGAACCTGATAGCGAAATAAGAAAAAAAGCTGATGGTGTAATCAGCGCAGTAATTAAACCAATTGTTGAACAATCTGGATATGAATTAATATGTCCACATGAAATGGCAAAGAATGGCTCTATAACACAACAAGTTATAGAGGAATTACTGCAAGATGATTTGGTTATTGCCAATTTAACAGGTTTAAATGCAAATGTAATGTATGAACTTGCGATACGTCATGCAACAAGAAAACCTGTAATTACTATATCTGAAAGAAGTACAAAATTACCTTTTGACATTGCCACTGAAAGAACTCTTTTCTACGAGGACAATATGTCTCAGGTAAATATTTTAAAACAGGATCTTGAGAAAATGATTAAAGATCCGTCTAATTCAAAAGAGAATGATAATCCAATATATAGGACAAAATTTGATCTTGAAATACGAAAATCTCTTCCAGAAAATAATGAGGGAAAAGCATTAGAGTTAATAATAAATAAATTAGGATTGATCGAAAATGTCATATCTCCATTGAAAGAAGATTTTTTGACCATCGAAAATGATTCATACTATATCATTGTTGAAAATTGTTTAGATAAAAATAACAAAAGATGCGAAATAGAAATTCATAGTAATGATACTGTTCAAGATGTACTTGATAAAATTTATTTTAAGATTACGTCATTTGTTAAACCATATGAATATATGCAAACATGGGTACTACGTGAATCTTCAAGTAGTTTATACATGATAATGTATGAGGTTACAACTCTAGTACCTGCAAAATATATATTTAAAAAAAATCAGCCTTGGCAGATTGTGGAATGGAATAAATACAATATTACTCAATCAAAATATGAAGGGGGCATATAGCGAATATGATTAACACAAACTTACTAAAAAAAATTGTTAAGTTTGTATTAAAGCCGAATCTGGCAAAAACACATTTGTAAATGTTGCAAAATTAGTACAAATATTATTTTCGTGGTTATATTCATACAATACACAAATGACAATCAGGCACCCATAGCAGGTGCCTGATTGTATCATCAAAGTTTCACTACTCGATAGACCTCATCGTTTACAGGTATCAATGTAGAACCGTCATCTTCATTACCATCATCTCCATTGCCTTCATCATTATTGTCATTACCATTATCATCTGCATTGTCATCATCATTCCCATTACTGCCGTCATCACCTATATCGCTACCATTTTCATCGTTAATTCCATCACCTTCATTTTCGACATTTTCCTCATTATCTGTTTTATTATCGAACGTGAATGTGAGCTGATAGAGCTGGTCGTGGTTATCCTCGAAGTAGATGTCTATCGTCTGCTGGTCATCGCATTCCGACGTGTAGTAGATACGGAACACATCCCTGTCGAGAGGGTAACGGTCATTCGGCAGAAGCACCATACCGTCATCCATTCTCAATGTACCCTCGCCATCGGGCTGGAAGTAACGGATTGTGTAGCGAGTATCTGAGAAATACCCCTCACGCACAATCTCGCAGCGTATCTCCGCTGTCTCGCCCTTCACCAAGCGTTTCGGTACAGGCATTGTCTCTACTGTAAA
>JAEIGA010007630.1_pt1 | contig 16407 bp, 17 predicted proteins | sample 9270691 | NCBI WGS metagenome assembly JAEIGA01 (sample SAMN17057246, study PRJNA624740) | gut metagenome | biome: biome; isolation source: fecal sample | host: Bos grunniens | place: China: Xizang | collected 2019
CCGCTTCATGAAGCTGAACCCGGACGCTCTGCCTGTCATCCAGATCGCCCTTACCTCGGAAAGTCTGACCCAGCAGCAGCTTACGGACTACGCTGAAAACTATGTCTCCCAGAAGATCTCCATGGTCTCTGGCGTGGCCAAAGTGGACGTGCGTGGCGCCAAGCGTTTCGCAGTGCGCGTGAACATGCGCCCTGAACTGATGAAGGCGCGCAACGTCAGCGCCGATGATATCCGCAATGCCGTGAACGCCGCCAATGTTACCCTGCCTACTGGCAAGCTTGATGGCGCCTCGCGCATCAGGAACATCGAAGCAGAAGGCTCCCTCGTCTCTGCGAAAGAGTTCGGCGATATCGTCGTGGCATGGCGCAATGACGCTCCGGTGCGCCTGCGCGATGTTGCAGACGTCGTCGACGGTGTGGAAGACGATGCACAGTCCAGCTACATCAATGGCGAATACGGCATCATCGTTCAGGCCACCAGACAGCCCGGCGGCAATACCGTTCAGGTCGTGGGCGACATCCTCGAAGTCCTGCCTTCCATCGAAGCCTCCCTGCCTCCATCCATCCAGATGAAGGTAGTGGACGATGCCTCCGAGTCCATCATGGAATCCGTGGAAGAAGTGGAGTTCACCCTGCTGCTCACCATCGCTCTCGTGGTGCTCGTCATCTACGCCTTCATTTCTAAATCTTGGGCCAATGTCGTAAACTTTTTCGAAACCACCACCAAGCAAACGCTTCAAAGGCAATTCGTGTGAAATGCGTAGATAAAAATCCTCATCAAGCGCATTCATATGGGTAACGAATGGTGTAGCATCTGCCCCACCAGTGGTGTGCTCAAGCACAGGAATGTTTACTTCGGTGTATCCGTGCGCATTCATGAAATCGCGCGTAGCCTGCCAAAACTTAGAGCGACGCACCAATCTCTCGCGCACCTCTGAATTTACATTCATATCTACATAACGACGACGATAACGCTCTTCTTTATTAGTAAATTTTTCTGGCAATGGGCGAAGAGTTTTTGTGAGAATCCTGACAAAATCTGAAAATACCGAGATTTCTCCAGTCTGAGATTTCCCTACTTTACCAGTGGCCTCAATAAAGTCACCAATGTCTAAAAGTCTTACATCTTTTGCGCCAAGTAAACCTGCTGGAGTTTCTTCGTTTGAGGTTTTCATAAAAATCTGAACTTCACCAAAATAATCACGTACTTTAAGAAAGACTAGTTTTCCAAAAGATCGAATCGCCATAATACGCCCAGCAATTGTTACCTCCTGGCCATCCTTTTCATCAAAATGGTTGATGATGTCGGAAATTTTGGTATTACGATGGCTCTTAGAAGGATACGGCTCTATCCCACGCTCGCGTAATTCTTCTAATTTTTTTAATCTTTCGTTTCTATAGTCTTCAAGTAACATGTAATAATTATAACATAAAATAGAGATAAATTAAAATAAATTCATAGCATTGAGCGAACCCGTTTCGAGAAATATTTTTACAGGTCGGAATCCGAAACTGGTAATTTCGGTGACGACCTGACTGAAAATATTTTGAGAAACGGACGTGAAGCGAACCGCTATGAATTTATTTTAATTTATCTCTATTTAATTTCTACAATTTTCACATTCTTGCCGTTGAAATCAAAAGTCTCACCGGACTTGCGACCAAAAATCGCTTTACCAATCGGTGATTTATCCGAGATTTTACCCTCTAGCGGGTTTGCTTCAGTTGGTCCAACCAAAGTATATTCTACTTTTTTGCCACCCATGTCTAGTACGACGGTTACACCCAATACTACCTTATCTTTTTTCCCGCCTTTGATAATCTTGGCATTTTTTAAGATTTCTTGAATCTCTAGAATTCTACCTTCGGCAATCTTTTGCTCATTTCTAGCAGAACTGTATTCTTCATTTTCAGACAAATCACCAAAAGCGCGAGCAGTGGCAATTCGCTCCGCAATTGCCGGGCGATTCTTAATAAGCTCATCTAGCTCATTCTCTAACTCTTTCTTACCCTCGGCGGTAAGGCTAATATTCTTTTTGATCATTTTTATACTCCACTTCTATAGTACCTTATAAAATATACAGAAAAACCGTTATATAGTCAAGAGCTTTTTTGCTTCTTCTAAACTAATTAGTTTAGATTCTCCAGTGGCTCTGTCGGCAAGTTCAACGGCGCCTTGATCTAAGGTTTTCCCTGATACTACGATACGATGAGGAATTCCCATTAGTTCCGCATCGGCGAACTTTTCACCAGGACGTACGTCGCGGTCATCGTAAATAATTAAATCTTCGTGCCCAGCATATAGTTCTTCAGCAACCTTTGCACCTTCGTCACCAATCGCTACCAAATAGTATTGGTATGGGGCTACTTGTTCTGGCCAAACTAGACCTTTGTTGTCGGCAAATTTTTCAGCAATTACACCCATCACGCGAGATACACCGATACCGTAGCAGCCCATATAGACTACTTTTTGTTCGTTCTTCTCGTCTCCATATTTTAGCCCAAGCGGCTCAGAATATTTGAATTTAAGTTTAAAGATATTGGCCACCTCAGCGGCAGTAGTATCAGAAAAGCTCTCGCCAGCCACACCAAGATCGTTTAATACTTCATCATTATAGACTTCTTTGTTTAGTACTACAGATTTATCCTCATTATAATAAACCGTATCCTCCCCTACCGACAAAAATGTCTGATATTCGTGCGAATACTTCGAAAAAATACCACCCGAGGCAAAAGTCTCGTAGGTGTCCGCGCCAAGCCCAAGCCGGTCAAAAATGCGTGCGTAAGCACCTTCTACTTCAGCGTAAAACTTATCTAAATCCTCTTCCGAGGTATGGAAACTATACAGATCTTTCATCAAGAACTCCCGGCCGCGCAAAATGCCAGATTTTGCCCGAAGCTCGTTTCTGAACTTAGTCTGGAATTGGTAAACCGCGAGCGGCAAATCTTTGTAGCTAGAGATATAACTCTTTAGCATCTCAGTAATTGGCTCTTCGTGAGTTGGAGCGAGCCCCAAAACACCACCAGAAGAAAGCTCAGTCTTAAACCAAATGTCTACCTCGGCATCACTAAAACGTCCAGTCTTTTCCCATGGCTCCGGGTTCTGAAGCGCAGACATCTGTACTTCCTCGCAACCAAGTTTGTTTAATTCTTCTCTAATAATACCTTTGATATTCTCTAGTACGCGAAGTCCAAGCGGCAGATAATCATACACGCCAGCCATCTCTTTGTGGATATAACCAGCACGAGTGAGGAGTGCCCCGTTTCTTGCAGTTTCATCCTTTGGCGCATCGCGCAAAGTTTTGATAAAAGATTTTGATAGTTTCATACCAAGTATTATACCATACCCACCACATATAGCAGATAAAACGCTATACCGTTTTTGAGCATGTGCATCAAAATACCGGCATAAATCGTACCGGTGATTTCACGAAGCATACATAGTACGATCGACATACAAAAGACATCTATGGCCACATTCCACTGAAAATGTACTAGCCCAAACAGCAGTGATGTTAATAGCGAAGAAATCACAATGGATAAAATATTGGTCATCACCGGGGTAGTTTTTTCGCGTAGTTTTCCATAAAGCCACCCACGAAAAATGATTTCTTCGGCTATTGGTGCGATTGCCACCAAAGTAATAAAGGCAATTATCCGGTCGGTACTGTTTGTTATTAAACTAAACCCAACATCTTGCGCCTGGCCCGCGTCAAACCAACTAAAACTCGAAAATATAAAGGTTAAAAACGCAGACAGTATTAATGCTACTATATACCCTACTGGCGCTAAGCCAACATCTGTCCAAGTTGGTAAGCTTTTTAGCCCCAAACTTTTACGAGTTACTTTCCATTTTTTAAACAGTTTCCATGGCACGAAAATTACAATCAGGAGTGCCAAAGCATAAGAAAGTGCCGAGTACACGGCGGACCATACCGGCAACGTTAGGTTCTCTTTACCAATCAAAAAGATCAATAAATAACCCACTATAAATTGGGCGGCAATTATGGCCACAAATACCCAAGCAAGCATCAAGATGATACTAAGAACCAATCTTGGGATATTTTTTTTCGGCAAATCAGAAGGCGCTTTGGTCACAGCTCACCCCTAGAAAAACCTTATGATATCTAGAATCGTGACGATAAAGATAAGTGCAAGTAACACCATAAAAGCTCGTGACACAATCTTTTCTTCGGCTTCTTTGGTAAGCTTTTTCTTGCGTAGCTTATAGATTGCGATAAGAAGCCACCTACCACCATCAAGTGCCGGAATTGGTAAAACATTCATGCAAGCTAGTGAAACGGAGATTAAGGCTGCTAGAAACGCCAAATTAGAAGGCCCCGCTGCGGTAAACGACGGGAACAAAACACCAATAATACCTACTGGACCAGACACCGAATCGCCAACTTCCGAAATTGCCTGCTGGCCGTTTTCGCGCACTTCTGCGTCGGGGCTAAATTGTGAACCGATGCCAGAAATCAGATTCCACAGCATTAAACCAACACCCTTAAAAGTTTCACCAGTGAGCTGCGCGGTGAGTCCTACGCCAACGATTGGTGCGGACCAAGTAGAATAAGACAGGGTTTGTGTAGTTTTCATAGTAATGCCAAGTAGGTATTCCGAACCCTCTGGGTTCAAAGTGACAGCTTTTTCTATTAATTGGTAATGATTTGCCTGTGGTGGAGAGCAGTCACAAAGAGCTCCTTCTGGGCAATCGCAATGATACTCTTCGTCACCATCCCCACGTTTAATTGTGTAAAATACGGTTTCTCCTGCATGCGCTTCGTTGTAATCGGTAATTTCACTAGCATGATAAAACTTATTTCCATCTACAGAAATAATTTTATCACCAGTTTGCAACATTGCCGCTTCTGCTGGTGAACCTTCAGCCACTGAAGTAACCTCTACTGGAGTAGAATCTGTGCGTGTATCCGCCGGTATTGTAAACTGCCCTTCTAGAAACTCTGGCATACCAGTCCACGCCAAAACCGTAAAAATAATGATGGCTACAAGCCAGTTCATTGCTACGCCACCAAAAAGAATTTTGGTTTTAGACCAAAAACTTGCTTTACCAAAAGTCCCATCCCTAGTATCCGAAGCGGATTCACCGTCCATTTGGCAAAACCCACCAATTGGCAACCAGTTCAAACTGAAAACTAGACCTTCTTGTGGTTTTTTCCAATCTTTGCGAGGGATTTTCTCCCATTTTTTTGTTTTTGGGTTTTTTACCCAAGCGACGGCGCGTGGTGGGAAGCAAATCCCAAATTCTAGCACCCGCACCCCATTACGGCGCGCCATGATAAAATGACCGAACTCATGCACAGTCACCAAAAACATTAAAACGATTAAACCAACAATAACTCCAATAAATATATCCATAAGTTTATTATAGCACTATTTGCCAAATCTGCGGTTGCGCTTTTCGTATTCTTTGATAATTAAATCAATGTCTTCTGGTACCACCTCTGGGAAATACTTTTTCATAAAGAAAAACTCTGCATAAGACGAACGCCAAAGCATAAAACCAGAAATTCGCTCTTCGCCACTGGTACGTACCACCATATCTACGTCTGGGATTTCTGGATGGTACAAGTGCTTACGAATGCTCTCTGGTGTAATCTCGCCTTCTACTTCCATCGCAATCGTGGCCGCATCGGCAATTTCCTGCTCTCCACCATAGTTAAAACAAATACCCATGGTGATACCGGTGCAACCCTCGGTAATCTTTTCAGCCTTTTCAAGCATAGTCACAAGCTTTGGATCTACATGTTTTTTTGAGCCGATAATCACCAGCTTACCGTTGTTTTTGGCTAGTTTCTTTGCGAGCCCCATCACTTTTAGCTCGATTAACTTCATTAAGTACCCCACCTCTTCGGCAGAGCGGCCCCAGTTTTCAGTACTAAACACATAAAAAGTGATAAATGGTATTCCCGCTTTGTCGGCGGCAAAAACCATGTCTTCAATTACCGACAAACCTTTTTTGTGCCCTTCAAAAGTTGGTAAACCTTGTGCTTTGGCCCAACGGCGATTGCCGTCGCAGATGACGCCTAGATGTTTTAACTCTACCATAATTACAATTTCATGATTTCTTCGGATTTATTCTTAAATTCCGCATCGACTTTGTCATTAAACTCTTTGGTGAGTTCCTCAATTTCCTTTTCGGCACGTTTTTTCACGTCTTCACTCATCTCGTCGGCAATTTTTACGGCTTTTCTAGCGTCTTCACGAATGTTACGAAGAGCGACTTTGGCATTTTCTACTTTTGCCGAAGCATTCTTGACAATCTCTTTGCGGCGTTCTTCGGTAAGAGCTGGGATTGGCACGCGAATTACGCGACCGTCATCAGCGGGATTTAGCCCAAGAGATTGATCGGCACGAATCGCACTGGCAATCGCCTGGATATTAGTCGGATCAAACGGTGTAATCACTAGGAGTGTCGCATCGGCAGCGGTGATGTTGGCGGCCTGATTTAATGGCATGTATTGCCCATAGACTTCCACCTTTATTCCAGAAAGCATATCAGGATGAGCCCGGCCGGTACGTACCTTTTTCATCTCATCTTTAAAACGCTCGATGACCTCTTCCATTTTTTTGCGGTCTTCTTTCGTGTCGAACATAAAAACTCCTTGATTAATACATTAATTATAACAAAAAAATTTGTCTTGACAAATCCACTAAGTAGACGTATAATCATAAGCATAAAAGGTCAAACACAAAAAAATTAATAAAAAAAAGGACAAAAAATGAAAAAAACAAAATTTCTTGCTCCGCTAGCGCTGACGGCAGCGATAGCTGCTGGCGGGTTTATCGGTGGCAATACCTATGCCGCCGGTGGACTAGAAGACATAAGAATAGTTCATGACGCCGGAAATGGACAATATGAATCATGTTACCTATACACCACGTCTAGTAACTCTGCATATACTGCATGCGATTCATCGGAAGGTTCCTTTAATACTGCTGACAACATTATCACGCTTGGCGTATTGGCGGATAATGCATATGCTCTCAATATTGATGGCACGTCGCAGAATCCAATTACTATCAAAGCTACCAATGACCTAGACATAAATATTAGTTCCTACTCAGATATAATACTTGATTTAGGCGAAAATGAGCTTTCAGCAAGAACCTACGCCAATATCAACAATGAAGGTGGGACTCTTACTCTAAAAAGTGGCACTTTTTCAAGTGTCTTCTCTAAATGTAATATAGTAATCAATGGCGGCACGTTCAACACCTTGACCGAAACGCATGCTACAATTGACAATCTTACTATAAACGGCGGGACTTATTCGTCTTCAAAAGATATATTTCTTTATGGGAATATGAAAGTTACGGGAGGTGTGCTTTCTGCTTCAAACATAATCATAAACGCTAACAATACATCACTTGAAATAAGCGGTGGTGAAGTGAATCTTGCAAATGGTTATTCTGCTATTTCGTCATCATTGGAAAATACGACTCTGACAATTTCTGGTGGTAAACTAAATATTAAAAATAGCAAGAATGGCATTAGGCTTTACAGAAACTCTGTAATTAATTTCAATGGTGGCGTGACTACGATAGAGAATGCACCGACATACGCAATAGTAATTGAACATGCTGCTGATGCTGAGAATGATATTAAATTCGCTACTGGTATGGGTATAAAAGAGCCACATACCTATGTATTCTGGACAGACGATACTTTCGACGCTGCCTATGCTAATCAAACTGGCATTGTGACAAATAGTAAAACTGTCACTATTGCTGAAGGCTATACGGTTAATAAATTCAAGGGATGGGAAATTGGCACGGTCGATTTTGACGACGACGATTCTCCAGTCAAAGTCCCAGACACTGGTGCCAACTCCAACGAAGAAGGCGGTAATGCCCTTGCAATCTTCGCAGCATCTACCTTTGTAGTACTCGGCGTATTTGCACTAGCTATCGCCCTAAAGATTCACGCTGCTGGTCACTTCAAGTTCGACAAGTAGTAACTGAATACAACAAAAATAACCCCCACGACGGGGGTTATTTTATTATGATTATTCAGTTACGCCGAGCTCGATGCGCTTGAATTGGCGGACAGTGATGTTTTCACCGGTTTTGGCGATAGCCTCTTTGATGAATTGCTCTACAGTCTTGGTGTCGTCCAAGATGTATGGTTGGTTCATTAGAACCTTGTCGGAGAAAGCTTTTTTAGCTTGGCCTTCAAGGATTTTCTCTTTCATGTTTTCTGGGCCTTTGAAGTTGGCTTCGAGTTCTTTCATTTTCTCAGCGCGTACTTCTTCTGGGATATCTTCCTCAGAAACATAAAGTGGGTTCATCGAAGCAACCTGCATAGCAATTTGGTGAGCCAAAGTCTTAAACTCGTCAGTCTTTGCTACGAAAGAAGTTTCGCAGTTTACTTCTACGATTGCGCCAAGACGGCCATCATGGATGTAAGCGTCAATCACGCCTTCGCGAGTTTCGCGATCACCACGCTTCTCAGCTTTGGTAAGACCTTTTTTACGCATCGCCTCAAGAGCTTTATCAAAATCACCTTTAGCTTCTACGAGAGCCTTTTTAGCATCGGTGAGTCCAACGCCAGAAAGTTCTTTTAGTTTTTTAATTTGTTCAACTGAAATTTCAGCCATAGTTTATGCCTCCTAATATTAAATTTACGCAATTATTTTTTACCTTCTTTGATAGCCTCTACGAAGTAGTCAAGAATGAGCTTAGTAGCTTTGATTGCATCATCGTTTGCTGGGATGACATAATCAATGTTGGTTGGATCTACGTTAGTATCAGTAATAGCAAATACTGGGATGTTTAGACCGTTCGCTTCTTTTATTGCATTCTTGTCTTCGATTGCATCTACAATAATAATAGCGGCTGGTTGCTCGGTCATATTTTTGATGCCGCCATAGCGCTCGTTAAGAAGATCAATTTCCTCTTGAAATCTTTGAACTTCGAGCTTAGAATAGCGATTCTCAAGTTCACCAGAAGCCATACGGCGTTCCAAATCTTTTAGTTTTTTGATTTGGCGGTTTACGGTCTCTACGTTAGTGAGCGTACCACCAACCCAACGTACGGTTACGTAAGGCATTTCTACGGACTCTGCAGCCTCTTTTACGGCATCTTTCATTTGTTTCTTGGTGCCAACAAAGAGAATCTTTTTACCACCTTTTACGATTTCGGTGATTTTTGGCAAAGCCACGTCTAGACCTTCAACGGTCTTTTCTAGGTTAATAATGTGTCCATCCCCGCGTTTGCTGTGGATGTATGGCGCCATCTTTGGGTGCCAGCGGCTCGTCTTGTGCCCAAAATGTGCACCAGCTTCGAGCAGAGCCTTCATATCTGCTTTTACAGCCATATGATTTCCTTTCTCTTCATCTCGGGGCCCTCGCAAACAGGAAACCCTCCCGAGACTGATTCATTAAAATTAGTATATAACTTAATTATACCACACATGCTTGCAAAATGCAAACATCTAGAGTAGAATTACGGCAAATATCACAGGGTGTGTACTTTTAAATAAGGGGGTGAGAATATGAAAGACATCGAATTAAAAGGTGTGGCTAGAAGCCCGGAGGAATACGATTATTACAAAGAGGTTGAAAATAGAAGGCTCTATCTAATTCGCGCCATCGACTGGATTTCCGATGAAGGTATGGGAAATATTTATCTATCCCAATGTAGTAGGCTAGTTTCTAAAATAATGCAATTTAATCGCGAAGACCTTGGTAAAGACCCGGAGGACAGAAAACCGATTATTCTATACATCAATTGCCCAGGAGGTGACATGAACGAAGGGCTAGGTCTGGTTGGCGCTATCGAGGCGAGTAACACTCCGGTTTATACTGTAAATATTGGGCAGTGGAGTTCGATGGCATTTTTAATTGGTATTACTGGCGACAAGCGTTTTGCTTTACCTTACACCACATTTCTAATGCATGATGGAAACTTTGACGTAGAAGGGAGTACGCATAAAGTGCTCGATACAGCCGCTTTCATGGAAAAGGTCGAAAAAGAAGTAATAAAAAAACACGTCATCAAACACTCAAACATGAAGGCCCGGGATTACAATAAGTGTGTAAAATTAGAGTATTATATGCTCCCGAAAGAAGCGTTGGAATGGGGATTTATCGACAAAATCGTAACAGACATTAACGAAATCCTGTGATATTTTATGGGCGGTCCTAATAAAAGGGCCGCTTTTTCTTTACTTTTTGATTAATCTCTGATATAATAGTTGCCAGTTATGAGTAAAAAAGAATTACACCCTAAAGATTATCGTGATGTCGTCTTTATGGACGAAGCCGCAAAGTTTTCGTTTTTGACCAAATCTACTGCCAAGAGCGAAGAGACCATCAAATGGGAAGATGGTAAAGAATATCCATTGGTAAAGGTACAAATCTCTTCAAAGAGCCACCCATTCTTCACTGGCGAAGAAAAGATTATCGATACCGAAGGTCGTGTAGACCGCTTCAAAGCTCGTGCCAAGAAGGCAGAAGCCATGAAAGCTGCACTCTCGAGTAAAGCCAAGCGTGCCGCTAAAGAAGCCGAAAAACGTGCCGAAAAAGAATAATTAAAAAATGAGCGCCCTCGCAGTTATGAGCGCTCATTTTTTGTTCCCCTCTATTTTCGCTTTTTGTGGTTCCTAATATTCTTGTTCTTCCCGCTCCTACTACTATATAATCTGTTGTTTTTGCGCCCTTTTGCTATAATCCAAATTGCAATTCCGCCAAATGCCGCAAATGCAATTAAGCCAGTAATTATAAAATCTTCTCTAGAAATGTTACCACTCCTAAAGAACCCACCAGTATCTGGCACTACCGCTGTTTCATAATAATAATCCTCAAAATCATCACCAATTATCTCACCGGTGCCACGTGCATAAGCTACGGTTTTTATTCTATAATCACCGGTTTTAAAACCATCAAAATTAAGCTCTATGCGATGAGTTGGAGAATTAACGCGAATTGGGGATGGTGGCACTATTAATTCGTCACCAAGATATATATAAACATCAAGTTTGTCGACTAAGCTATCAGGGTAGTAAAGGTTTAGATAAACCCTCCCAGTCACTGGGTCTTCCTCAAGAGTAGTATAGATAGAAGTGTAAGAGAATCTAATCATCTCTGTATCTTTGACGCCATCTTTACCAATACCAGTAAGCTTTAATAAGAATTCACCATGGCCATAATCATCAAGATTTAAAGGGATGGTTTCATCGCCTGGCTCATAATCTGGATTAAGCGTGGCAATCATTATAGGAGGGTGTTCAACCCCACTTGTATCAGTATATGTAAGTTCTACTGTTACTGTGCCGACATTGGCATAGTCAATTTTGATTTCGCAGTTTGGGTCGACAAAAGCCTGCCCATTCTCTGGTGCATTAATGTTGACATCCGGCGTTTTTCCCACTACGCGCACAATGACAGTGTCTGTAACGGATGAAGTCGCCGTTGCGCTTGGGTTAGGCAAATTCGCGGCAAAAAAAGTCACCGCTACCACCAGAAACAAACCTAGCAGCCCAAGAACATTCCTTCGTACTCTTCTCATACTCTACACTCTTGTTTATGTTTGATGTTTATTTTGGCTTCGTAAAGTCTTCGCAGTTTGTTGAGCTCCATCTCAACGTTCTTTACGCTTCCTTAGAACCACTATAACCCATATGGTTAAAAATGTCAAGAGCAAAATTACAGGGATTGCTACGGCCGGCGAAAAAGAAAAATTATTCGTAATACTTTCGTCGTAAGCGACAATTTCTTCATCGGTATGACCATAAATGATTATTCCTGGGCTGATTTCGGCATGTATGCCTGCGCCTTCCTCTTCGATTGGCGGCGTAATCGTGCGTGCAAAAATTACTGCATACTGGTCGCTAGCGGGGATACCATTTGGAGTAGAGATTCGATAAGCCACTTCTACCGTTTCATGTGGTCCAGCGGTTAGATGTGGGTTATCGCTATAAAAACCATCGGGGCCCTTAAACGTAATCCATTTTGAAATCTGAGTAGAAGCCGTATCTTTATCGGTGATGTTTTTTTGTTCATAAGAATATGGCGAAGTATACATTTCAAAATCTACGCTAGAATCATCATTATTAGTGATACTAACAGTATAATCATAAACAGAATTGGATTCTAAAATTAGACTCTTACTTAGTGGGCTGATAGTGATATTTGCCATATATACATTCTAGTCGAAAGAAATATTACCGTCAACATCGTCCAGCTGAATAGACTACCCAAAACCCCCGCCATCAATTAATCACATAATTTGTGGTATAATTTAAGGTATGAACCCAGAATTAATAGAAAGAGCAATTGAAGATGGACACGCTATCGCTGCAAAGCTAAAAAAAGCCGACACGGTGGCCGAAACAAATGCGCTCAACGAGGAAATCGAATCGTATGCTGATTTTGTTGATAATTATTTTGGTGTTCTCAATGACTTTGACGAAAAAACCTGTGAATTATCAAAAATGCTTTACATGGCGGTAGATGAAAAAATCCGCTATCTAGAATACTACCACGACACGCCAACAAAAAACGGCAACGAGGATTTGACACTGTTTGAAGATTACTTAGATTCAAAAACATGGATAAAAAGCGCCGAGTAAAAACTCGACGCTTTTTTGAAATGGTAGTTAATGACCAGGGCCGTGGTATTTGCCACGATCTCCGCCCTTATCCTCTATACGTTCGGACCCGTCACCATATTTAGTGTCAGGACCATAATGATTGTGGTTTTGACGACGGTGAAATTCTCTTTCGCTAAGGTGTCCATCCGCAATGACGGTTTGACCAGACTTTTTGCCCATTCCTTGCGAAAAGGTAACTTCGAAGTCATGGTCATTCCCTAAGATAACTCCATGGTGTGGCCCATCCCACCGAGTCTCCTCATTGGTAAAATTCTGATGTCCATGCTCCTCGAAGGCACCGCGAGCATAAGTCTTTTTGCCAAACGGATCAAGCACCGTGTGACCATGTCCTAGTCCGTCGCCCCCACCAATTCCGCCATGATAGATTTGAGTTGTGCCATCAGCCTTCTTGATGATTTTTGCGTCACCACGTTCAGACGAGCGCACTCCAGCCTGTTCAAGAGTCCTGTCGCGCTCACGCTTGTTGGCCGCTTTGACTTCTTCAAGTTTTCTCTGAAACTCTTCCTTCAAACGCGTATGCTCTTCTTGTAAAGAATCAAATATGTCTTTAAGATGATCGCGCTCAGCTTTAAGGCGTTTAAATTCCGCTTGAGCAGACTCATGGCGTGATTTTGCTTGCTCAAAAGCATCTTTCGCTCTATGAAATGCAGACGAATTAGTCTTTGTGGCACGCCATTCAGCGTTTGCCTTGGCGTCTTTAATTTCTTGACAGAGCCTACTAATTTCTTCATTGAGCTCATTACGACGATCCTTGTGTTCGTGCCCTTGCTGAGACCAGTAGGGAGCTTCAGACCTATCGCCATATTCATAGCAGTCGCTGGCTTTTTCAAAACAATCAATCATTGATTGATGTTCGTAGTCGGCATCAGCACGAAGACGATCGATTTCGTATTGTTTTTCGTTACGAATCCGACCGTACTCATCCCATACCTCACGATAATTCTCACTAGCCCTTTGCATCTCCTCGTATTCGCGGTTCATTTCTTCTCTAGCAGAGCACCTTTCTTCCCAAGCAATCTGCATCGCGGCGTGAGCCTCATTGCAACGGTCTCGAGCATCCGCATAATGCTGAAAAGCCGTTTGTTTACGTGAAAACGCGTCTTGTTCTCTGGACTTCAAATAGTCCAATTCGTAGTTTCTGGGCATACATAATCACCTACCTTTCTAAAAATAAAAGTACAAACCTTAAAATTGGGCCTACTAATATATATTATAACAGATTATGGCATATTTTTCAATTAGCCAATACTCCCATCTTCCAGAAGATCAAATCTTTCGTCGTCTATATTGGGCTCAATCACTCTCTGAGCGCGTAGTTTTGCGAACTTCGCTGTCCTGCGCACTGCACCCGCATGTCCAGCCAGAGCTGCATACGGCGCAAACTGCCCTGCCCTCATTTCGCGAGACATTCTCGGATGGTTTTTTGGCTCATAGTGTGGGTGGTTAATTATCTCATCGTATTTCATTTTCGGTGTCCTCCAATTTGCGCATTTCTTTCACGTCCGGTTGCGCCATCTTCAAAATTTATCCCCGTGAGGATTGCATTTTTTCCGTAACGCTTCTTAATCGCGAGCACTGCTTCGTCGGTCCGTTTCTCTTTTGTGGTATCTTTTGGTTTATCGAATAGCCCAAGTTGTTTTAATTCTTTGGCTGCGTCTTTTTCGGTTTTTACATGACTTACGTCAATCGAAAGTCTTCTAATCAAAAGTTCTGGACTTACTAATCTTTCAAATAATTCCTTTATTGCTGTCCGAATCTCCCGCGACGAACTACTGTATCCACTTAAATTATATGTGCCATGCGCATGTTTTGGTGCCGGTCGCCCATAAAAATCCACCTTAGTTTCGCCACTATAGCCATTTTTCACATTTGCTACGTCATATCCTACAGTTAGTATAATTTGGTTCGTTACTAACCTATGTCTTAACAAGCGAAGACCCACGTCGTCCGCCATTTCCATTGCTACTACTAGAGCTTTGTTATACGGGTACGGTTCTTTCAAAACCTGCCCAGACGAAAAAGAGTTACTTTTTGGCTGGTAATTTCGGATATCAGCAATCTCGCAAGGTTCCCATCCCCAAGCATGATCTATCAAAAGTTCTGCATTTATTCCAAACATTTTATACAAATAATCTTCGTTTTTTTCCGAGCAAAGCGCCACGTCGCCCATTGTGTAAAGGCCGGCCGATTCTAGTCGTTTTGCATAGCCTCGCCCTACTCGCCAAAAATCCGTCAAAGGTCGATGCGTCCACAGCTTCTTTCGGTAGCTCATTTCATCTAGTTCTGCTATTCTCACACCATCTTTATCTGGCTCAACATGCTTTGCTACGATATCCATCGCTACCTTGGCAAGATACATGTTTGTCCCGATCCCCGCCGTCGCGGTAACGCCAGTCTCATCTAAAACATTTTTAATAATTTTTATTGCGAGTTCCCGCGCGGTCAAATGATAGTTTTTTAGATACGGAGTTACATCCATAAAAACTTCGTCAATCGAATAAACGTGCATATCTTCTTCGGCGATGTATTTTAGATAAATATTATAAATCCGCGTGCTATAGCTAATGTAAAAAGCCATCCGTGGCACCGCCACGATATAATCAAGTGCCAATGCTGGGTTATTTTTGAGCTCTATGGCGTTTGTGGATTTACCTACTAATTTCTTGCCGTATCTTCGCTCTCGCTCACGATTGATTTTTCGCACCTTCTGCACTACTTCAAAGAGCCGAGCTCTGCCTGGAATACCATAGGCTTTGAGTGCGGGCGACACCGCTAGGCAGATTGTCTTTTCTGTCCGCTCCGGGTCCGCTACTACAAGATTTGTAGTAAGTGGATTTAAACCCCGCTCCACACACTCCACCGAAGCATAAAAAGACTTGAGATCAATCGCAATATAACTCTTTTGCATAGATTAATTATACATGAGTTTCGGGCATTATACATGGGGTGCGCCTGTTGGCGGAGCGACTAGACGTCGCTTTTGCTTCGCAAAAGCTCTCCAGGCTACCTTGCTCGAAAGAAGAAAAGCAAGCTTTTCTTCTTTGCTCGCTTCGTTGCCTGGACGAACTAACGTTCGCGTCTAGTCAAGACCGAATTATGAATAAAAAATAATGCCCTTCGGGCATTCTTTTTTATTCATGGTGCGCCTGACTAGACTCGAACTAGCACAGCCGTGAATCTGGCCACTACCACCTCAAGGTAGCGTGTCTACCAATTCCACCACAGGCGCATGGATATATTATATCATATTTTTAAAATTATGGGGTTTTGTTTTTGGTACCTTTTTCAGACGCCCAGTTCGTAACATCTACAAATCTATCAATTGGTGTCACCAAGCGTACATCATTGCTAAAAGCGCGCACATTCTTATTATATAAATAAGTCATATTCGCTTGGTACAATCCAATCGAAGGTACGTCCTCCACCCAATATTCCAAGAACGTCTCGTATTTCCGAGCCCTCAGCTCATTATCTAGCGTCTCACGCGCCGCCACCAATAAATCATCCACCAAAACATTTCGGTAATTTGAAAGGTTTAATCCAACCGTAGAAGCTTGTGAAGAATGATAATACGATAGAGGGTCTGGGTCTGCACCTAACTCGATTTCATAGACTAAAATATCATAGCTTCGTTTCGATAAGACATTAGACACAAATTCTTGCGACTCGCTATAAGTAATCACGTTGCTATCTATTCCTAGTGTTTTTAATTCTTCTACCAAAACTTCTGCTACCTTTGGCAGGTTTCCGGAATTAACAGTAGTAACATTC
>JAEIGA010007631.1_pt1 | contig 16407 bp, 9 predicted proteins | sample 9270691 | NCBI WGS metagenome assembly JAEIGA01 (sample SAMN17057246, study PRJNA624740) | gut metagenome | biome: biome; isolation source: fecal sample | host: Bos grunniens | place: China: Xizang | collected 2019
ATCTGTCAAAGAACGATTTCTTGGCGCCTCCGTTTCCGAAAGCGAGTGCAAAGGTACAACCTTTTTCCGATTCCGCAAGAACTTTACCGATTATTTTTCAAGAAAATGTCAAAATTATGGAAAATCAGGAGAAAATAAGCGTGTTTTAAAGTAATAACGGACAATAATACAAATAAATCTTATAGTATTTCACATTCTTCAAGTGACCCACTTGCGATGTTTTTCTTTGTCTCCGAAGAGTAAAATCAGCCCCTCCCCTGTCAAAAATCCTCAACGCCGCAGAGAAAAGTATAAATTAAACTTATATTTATAAGAATAAAACTAATATTTATATAAATATAACTATTATTTGTACGAATATTAGTTTAATTTATACTTTTCAGCGAAGGGGCGAACGTTTTACACCGAGGCGGAGCGGAATTTTCGGTGGGACAGCGCTGATTTCAAAGGGCTGAACGAAATTGCTCCCCTGCATAACTGCACTCTCCTGTCGAGATGAATAATTGGGGATGAGGGATGTCAAATACACATTATTATATATATAGGCGTTCACGTAATGGATTTTTCCGCTGCAAGAGAATCGTACAGAAGAAGCGTAAATAGCAAATTATATCGTATCTTTGCACTATGATTCAAGAATTTCAGATTAGGGTTCTGCCAGAACAGGCAGCAAGCGAACAGGCGATAAGGGACTTTGTCGCTAAGGACAAGGGAGTGAAGCATCGTGACATTACTCATGTGAGGGTGCTGAAAAAAAGTATCGACGCTCGACAGCGACAGGTGTTTGTCAACCTCAAGGTAAGGGTGTATGTGAACGAGAAGCCCGAAGACGACGCATTCGTGAGAACGGACTATCGCAACGTGGAGGATTGTCCGCAAGCGGTTGTCGTCGGTGCTGGTCCTGGTGGACTCTTTGCTGCTTTGCGCCTCATCGAGTTGGGAGTACGCCCTATCGTGGTGGAGCGCGGAAAGGATGTGCACAGCCGCAGAGCTGACATTGCTAAGATTTCGCGCGAGCATTTGGTTGACCCCGAATCGAACTATAGTTTTGGCGAAGGTGGCGCTGGAGCTTTCTCCGACGGCAAACTGTATACGCGCAGTAAGAAGCGCGGTAACGTGGAGAAAATTCTGAACGTGTTCTGCCAGCACGGAGCATCGACCGCAATCCTCTCGGACGCTCATCCGCATATAGGCACGGACAAGCTGCCTAAGGTAATAGAGGCGATGCGCGAGACTATCAAACGTTGTGGTGGTGAGGTTCATTTCCAGACTCGCATGGACGAACTACTGATCGATGGGAACAAGGTTGAAGGTGTAAGATGCACTTGCCTTGAAACCTCTGAGCAGAAGGAGTTTTTCGGGCCTGTAATTCTTGCCACGGGTCATTCCGCACGAGATGTTTATCGCTGGCTGTGCAAGAGCGGCGTGGAGATAGAGGCAAAGGACCTTGCCATAGGCGTGCGACTGGAGCATCCGTCTCAACTAATCGACAAGATACAATACCACAACTCTGAAGGAAGGGGCAAATGGTTGCCAGCAGCGGAGTATTCATTTGTCACTCAAGTAGAAGGGCGCGGCGTTTACTCTTTCTGCATGTGTCCGGGCGGCACGGTAGTACCTGCAGCAAGCGGTCCTGAGCAGTTGGTTGTGAACGGTATGTCGTCATCTACCCGCAATTCTCCGTGGAGCAACAGCGGCATGGTTGTAGAACTTCACGCCGACGACCTTGCCGACAGGACTTTGCTTGACGATGCAGACAAGAAGGGCCTGAACGAATGGTTAGCCGAGAGAGGCATGAACGAGCGTTTCGAGATGGACTCTCCGCTAAGGATGATTCACCTTCAGGAATGGCTTGAGCGCACGGCTTGGTTGCAAGGCAACCGCAGACAGACTGCACCGGCACAGCGAATGAGCGACTTCGTGAATCGTCGTATCTCGTCAGACCTGCCTGAAACATCGTATGCTGCAGGATTGATAACTACACCTATGCACTTCTGGATGCCGCAGTTCATCGCATCGCGCCTGAAACAGGGCTTCCTCTATTTCGGAAAGTCAAGCCACGGATTCCTCACGAACAATGCTGCTATGATAGGTGTTGAGACACGTACATCAGCCCCTGTGCGCATCTTGCGCGACAGGGAGTCGCTCCAACATGTGCGCATCGAAGGACTCTACCCTTGTGGAGAAGGAGCTGGATACGCTGGCGGCATCGTGTCGGCTGGCATCGACGGTGAACGCTGTGCAGAGGCACTGGCGATGAGAATTAAAAATTAAGAAGTAAAAAGTAAAAGTTTGAAACTAAACATTAAACGCAACATGAAGAATTTATTTAAAGGCATTATCGCATCAATGATGGCTATCGCTATGATGGCAAGTTGTAATTCAAGCAAAACAGTTACTGACCCTGCAAGCATTCAGGGCGAATGGAGCATTATAGAGGCTAAAGGCATCAGCACAAAGGAAGGCACTCGTCCGGCTACAATCACTTTTACTGCTGACGGAAAGGTGAACGGCTGCGCAACAGTGAACAGTTTCTTTGGCGACTACACATTTGACGGTCAGAACCTTACATTCGACCACCTCGGTCTGACTCGCATGATGGGCTTGGAGCACAGCATGAAAATCGAAGACGCTGTAGTTGACGCTATCAACAAGACTAAGACAGCCACTGTCGAGGAGGAAAAAGCTGAGTTTTTCGACGCTGAAGGCAATAAAGTCATCGAACTGAAGAAGTAAATGCATTTATTTACAAAACTCATATCCCAATCGCTCGGCATTAGCGAAAGACAAGTTGACAGCACCCTCGCATTGCTTGGCGAAGGGTGTACAATCCCGTTCATAAGCCGTTACCGAAAGGAAGCAACCGGATCGCTCGACGAGGTGCAGGTGGCAGCAATCAGTGACGCTCTCGATCGATTCACGGAAATAGACAAGCGCAAGCAAACTATCCTTTCGACCATTGAAAGCCAGGGTAAGCTGACCGACGAACTGCGCAAGCGCATCGAAGGTTCTTGGGACGCAACTGAACTGGAAGACATCTACATGCCGTTTAAGCCGAAGCGCAAAACTCGCGCTGAAGCAGCACGTCAAAAGGGTCTCGAACCATTGGCACAATTTCTGCTCACGCAAGGAAATGGTGACGTACAACAGAAGGCACGCCAATTTGTCAATGCAGACAAAGGAGTAAAGGACACCGACGATGCTTTGAAGGGTGCGATGGACATCATCGCAGAAATGGTGAGTGAAGACGAAAGGGCAAGAAATACGGTGCGCAACAATTTCCGCCACGACGCAGTCATCAGTTCCAAAGTAGTAAAAGGGAAGGAAGAAGAAGGTCAGAAATTCCGTGACTACTTCGATTTCTCCGAACGCTTGTCGCGTTGTGCCTCCCACCGCTTGCTTGCTATGCGTCGAGGCGAAGCCGAAGGAGTGTTGCGTGTGAGCATAAGCGGAGATGACACGCTCTGCATGGAACGACTTGAGCGTCAGTTTGTTCGCGGCCGTTCACAATCGTCAGCATACGTTGCAGATGCCGTGTCCGATTCGTTCAAGCGACTACTCAAACCGTCAATCGAAACAGAGTTTGCAAACTCTTCAAAGGAACTCGCCGACCAGGAAGCAATACGCATATTCGTGCGCAACCTCGAGCAGCTGCTAATGTCTGCACCGCTCGGCCAAAAGCGAGTACTCGCTATTGACCCTGGTTTTCGCACCGGATGTAAGGTTGTCTGTCTTGACGCAGAAGGCAATCTCCTGCACAACGAGACCATCTACCCTCACCCGCCTAAGTCGGAACGTACGCTGGCAGGCAACAAGATTTGGACTCTCGTGAAACAATACAAGACCGAGGCCATATCCATAGGAAACGGAACGGCGAGTCGCGAGACAGAAGCATTCGTCAGAGGACTCGGACTGCCGCAGAGCATACAGATTTTCGTTGTCAGCGAAGATGGTGCATCAATCTATTCAGCATCGAAAGTGGCGCGCGAGGAGTTCCCTGACTACGACGTTACAGTACGCGGAGCAGTATCCATTGGCCGCCGTCTTATGGACCCGCTCGCCGAACTTGTAAAGATTGACCCTAACTCTATCGGCGTGGGGCAATACCAGAAAGACGTGAACCAGTCGGAACTGAAGAAATCGCTCGATCAGACTGTCATTTCCTGCGTAAACAAGGTAGGTGTGAATGTCAACACAGCCAGCAAGCACCTGCTCACATACATCAGCGGACTCGGTCCTGCCATAGCGCAGAATATCGTTGACTACCGCGCCGAAAACGGTGCGTTCGCTTCGCGCCGAGAACTTCTGAAAGTACCGAAACTTGGTCCGAAAGCATATGAGCAGTCAGCAGGCTTCCTACGCATCAGCGGAGGTAAACAACCGCTTGACAACTCTGCCGTTCACCCAGAAAGCTACTACATAGTGGAACAGATGGCTAAGGATCAGGGATGCAGCGTAAGTGAACTACTGGAAAACAAGCAGATACGTCAAAATATCGAAATAAAACGATACATAACAGACTCCGTCGGACTCCCTACCCTTGAGGACATCATGAACGAGCTCGACAAGCCAGGACGCGACCCACGTGAGCAACTTAAAGCATTTGAATTCTCTTCAGAAGTGAAGGAACTTTCCGACGTACGCGAAGGCATGTTGCTTCCTGGAATAGTGACCAACATCACCAATTTCGGATGCTTCGTCGATGTAGGCGTCCATACCAAAGGGCTCGTACACATCTCTGAACTTGCCGACCGTTTCGTGAAAGACCCGACCGAAGTCGTTAGTCTGCACCAGCAAGTGGAAGTGAGAGTGCTCAGTGTTGACCTCAAACGAGAACGCTTACAGCTTTCAATGAAAAAAAACGGAACGATTTAACATCTTTTCAAAAAAAATCGCGCATTTTTGATTGCGCAATTCATAAAAAGACTATTTTTGCATGTAAAGGCAGAAGTAGTCTTTTATCTTATACTAACATATTAACTTTAAAACACACGTCTATGAAAAAACTTTACTTGCTATTAGTGGCAGCGCTCATCTGTACAGCTGCTAACGCCGCTAACACGACTGTAAAAGTAACTCAGGAAGCGCTTGCTTTCCTCGAAGGTTACAACGTTTCTAAGATTTACGACTTCGTAAACTGGACCATCAATGGCGAAGCTATCGAAGGCGAATGGACAATGTCAACCGATGCGGCTGGTTTCAAGGCAAACAACTGGGCTGACAAAGGTCAGACTATGTACCAGTGCACAACACCTGGATTGACTAACCTCTACAGTTCCGACTACGGGAAAATTTATGCAAGAACTATTGCTAACGAAAATGGCAAGGCTTGCGGTATTTACAACGGAGCAAGCGGTGGTCGTGCATTTTCCATTGCAGACCTCAAGGCTACAATGATTGTTGCCATCCAACGTGGCACTAACGACGCTGGCAAAGCTTACGAAAGCACATATCTCGCTACATCAGCAACAGATTTCGCTGTATGTATCACTGACTCAATCCACGCAATTCAGGAAGCAGTTGACGCAGACGGCGACGGCACTCCTGACGGAACTAACGACGGTCTCGACTACTACCGCATGATTGCTGACGGACGTATCGACTTGGTATTCGAGCGTTCACATTGGGTCGCTGCATACGCCGTACTCACTGACGCTTCTATGGCTGAGTATGTAACATCACCTATACTCAAACTTGCAGGTGTTTATGAATCAATGCGTAACATCTCAGTTGAACCAGGTGAGGCTTCACTCGGCAGCGCTGTTGAGACTTACTACGCATTCGAAAGCGCAGACCCTCTCTTCATGGTTGAAACTGAAGAAATCGAAAGCATCGACACAGTTTTCGTTATCGATGAAACTACAGGAGAGCCTGCTATCGACGAAACTACAGGTGAAAAGATTATTGAAAGCACCACAATCAACTACGTGCGTAAGCCTGTATACAACGAAGAGTTCGAATGCTGGGGTGAAAACATTTACGACCCTGAAGTAGGTTCAACGCTTGATATTTCTGATGCTGACGACGAAGACGAAGACGGATTTGTAACTGTTAAGGTTGTAAGCATCACTGCTGAAGGCGTTATGTCTGAAATCACAGAAGTACAATTTGCCGTAAATACTATCACGCTCAACACTCCTACTCTAACACTTGTAGGAATGGAAGGAACAAACCGTAACTACAGAATTGGTTGGACAAACAACACACTTTGCGGCGAAGAATTCCAAATCATCTACGAAACTGCTGAAGGATTCGTAAATGAAGAGGCTACTATCGGCGAAATCATCTCAACAGCTGAAGGCGTAACAGTTACAGTGAAAGCTAACGGTTATTTGGACGGCGTACTTGATTTCCAGGATATCGACAACGAAGGTATTGAATACGCTCGCAAGAACACTGAACTCGCTGCTGAAGGCAAGAACGACTGGGAGTTCCAGAACCTCACAACAGAGCAGTATCAGAAGATTCGCGGCCAGATTCTTGACTACGCATACTCTGTAAATGCAGAAGGTGACACTACATTCTACTCTGTAGAAGAATACGAAAGCGGAGAAATCGCTATTCCTGAAGGAACAGTTGAAGTTTACAAGCACTTCGGCTGGTGGTGGGACGGCGGCACTAACGACCGCGCAACTCTCGGCGTGCTTATGGACACAATCTGGGCTGACAGCATCAGAATCGACGAGGCAGGAAATGAAGTCACAGAACAGTACTATACAATCGAGAACGTTCGCTACGAAGACGACGGTGCTGGTATCTTCCACAGCGGACTCACTATCGACTGCCCTCCAAACACTAAGAACAACTCTTGCATTATGATTTACTGCGACCAGAAGCCTGAACTCGGTCTTTACATGATGGCAAAGTCTACAATAAATATCGAAGGAGTTAACTATGGCGAATATGTTGTAATGTCTATTGGTTGGGGTGGTTCTAACTACCTTTCTACTACTGAGACAACTTGTGACATGATGACAGGCACAGACGGATTATTCAGCAAATCATGTGGTCAAGGAATCCATATCATGAACATCAACGTTTACACTTCAGACAACTTACCTGACGCTATCGAAAAGGTTGAAGACAACAGCGCTAACTACGCTAACGTATTCTCAATCGACGGACGCATGGTACGCAAGAACGCTAATGTAGGCACAGCTCTCAACGGTCTGCAGAAGGGTATCTACATCATGAACGGCAAGAAGTACTTGGTGAAGTAAGAAACTCTTTATTTACAATTGAATGATTTAGCGCCGGTAGCCCTAAGGGTTATCGGCGCTTTATGTTGTTAAGAATTTGTTAAATGCTTGAAAGTTATTATAATATTTAGACAAAAAATACTATTTTTGCATAAAATTGGATGATTACGATCCGATAGAAAGGTATGGGTATGAGTAAAACTTACAGGGACTCCTCGCATAAATGGACTTACATCCGAATCGCGCTGAAGCATTTCACTACGCCTACAAGAGTGTACGAACTTGCTCACGGAATACGCAAAATGCACTCCGCCGACCGCGGTATAATGCACGACCTCGCCGAAGCCAAGATTGTGCGCAGAAAGCATGACAAGCGTTAGGGAGAGTACACCACCAGACAGACAATTAACAACTTAACAAACAATACATTACAAAACATGAAGAAAACTCTTATCGCTGCAGTGCTTATGGCACTTGGCACATCTGCGTTCGCGCAGGAAAAGACAGAGGGATTCCAGTTCACAACCGTGAAGGAGAACCCTATCACATCAATCAAGAACCAGAACCGTTCAGGTACATGCTGGGCATTCTCAAGCCTCAGCTTCTTCGAGGCAGAGCTCATCCGCATGGGCAAGGGCGAATATGACCTTTGCGAAATGTACCTCGCTCACAAGACTTACGAAGACCGCGCTAAGGCAAGCGTACGCATGCACGGCGACGTGTCTTTCAGCCAGGGCGGAAGCTTCTATGACGCTGTCTACTGCATGAAGAACTACGGTATGATTCCGCAGGATGCAATGCCACAGCCAGGCACACTCTATGGCGACACTCTTCCAAACCACAACGAGCTTTTCGCTATCGCTGAATCTTACGTAAACGCTATCGCTAAGGGCAGCCAGAAGCAGCTTTCTCCAGTGTGGTTCAACGGCCTCAACGCTATCTACGACACTTATCTCGGCAAGGTGCCAGAGAAGTTCACTCACAACGGCAAGGAGTACACTCCTAAGTCTTACATGGAGAGCCTCGGACTCAACATGAACGACTACATCTCGCTCACTTCTTACACTCACCACCCATTCTACGAGCAGTTCGTAATCGAGGTTCAGGACAACTGGCGCTGGGGACTCAGCTACAACCTCCCACTCGACGAGTTCATGGAGACAATGGACTACGCTGTAAAGAACGGCTACACATTTGCATGGGGTTCTGACGTGAGCGAAACTGGTTTCACTCGCGACGGTATCGCTGTTTGCCCAGACGCAGAGAAGGGCGCAGACCTCACTGGCAGCGACATGGCTCGCTGGACAGGAATGTCTGCTACAGACAAGCGCCGCGAACTTACTTCACGCCCAATGCCCGAAATCGAAGTTACTCAGGAAATGCGCCAGAAGGCTTACGACAACTGGGAAACTACTGACGACCACGGTATGTTGATTTACGGTATCGCTAAGGACCAGACTGGCAAGGAGTACTTCATGGTTAAGAACTCATGGGGTGAAAGCGGCAAGTACAAAGGCATTTGGTACGCTTCAAAGGCTTTCGTTGCTTACAAAACAATGAACATCCTTATCCACAAGAACGCTGTGCCTAAGAAAATCGCTAAGAAGCTCGGACTCTAAAAAATCCGCTGCTGTCAGCAAAATCATAGCAACAGCACAACAATGGCATAGCCCGGAACCGCACAAGGTTTCGGGCTTTTTCGTACCCAGCGAATCTGAAATTCCTTAAAGACTCCAAAGACATTAAGGACTCTAAAGACCCTAAAGACTCTAAAGACCTTAAAATCCTCAAAGCCCCTCGCCAAAAACTTTAAACTCTGCTTAAGTTCATATAAACTCAGACTGCGTTTATACAAACTCAGACTAAGTCTGTACAAACTTAGACTAAGTTTAGAGTTACGAACCGCATCAGTCAGATTTTTTAACATTGTTTCTTTTATTTATTGGCTGTTTTTTGCTACCTTTACCCATTAATATGGATTATTGTATCCACAGCAGGGGCGCTTAACGGCGCAAACCTTTGTAGCATAAACATTTGCGCCCCATCCGACAGCGATATATAAATAAACAACATATAATGAACTACAAATGGAAATTCGAACCACACACAGAAGAACAGCGAGAAGCAGCGGCTAAGCTGTCGGACGAACTCAACATCAGTCCGATAATTGCCAAAATGCTGATCAGAAGGGGAATTTCCGACGTACAAGACGCAAAGAAATACTTTCGTCCGCAGTTGCACGACCTGCACGACCCGTTCCTTATGAAGGACATGGACAAGGCTGTCGACAGGCTCAACGAGGCAATGGGGCGCAAGGAGCGCATACTTGTATACGGAGATTACGACGTGGACGGATGCACATCCGTAGCATTGGTCTACAGGTTCCTTCAGCAGTTCTATTCTAACATCGACTACTACATCCCCGACCGCTATGAGGACGGATACGGTGTGTCGATACAAGGTGTGGATTACGCCGCAGAGTCAGGCGTAAAACTTGTCATCGTGCTCGATTGCGGCATCAAGGCTATTGAGGAAATAGCATATGCCAAGACTAAGGGCATAGACTTCATTATCTGCGACCATCACGTGCCTGACGATGAGCTGCCGCAAGCTGCAGCCATCCTCAACGCCAAGCGCAAGGATGCCACCTATCCCTACAAAGACTTGTCGGGATGCGGTGTAGGATTCAAGTTTATGCAGGCATTTGCTATCAGCAACGGCATAAACTTCAGCAACCTCATCCCATTGCTCGACATGGTTGCAGTCAGTATCGCTTCGGACATAGTGCCTATCATGGGCGAAAACCGCATCCTCGCTTTCCACGGATTGCGCCAGATCAACAACAGTCCTAGCACAGGCCTGAAAGCCGTCATCGACATTTGCGGACTTGGCAACAAGGACGTCACCATGAGCGACATCATCTTCAAAATCGGTCCGCGCATCAACGCTTCAGGCAGAATGCAGAACGGAAAAGAGTCGGTAGCGTTGCTTGTAGAGCACAACTACGACAAGGCCCTGAAGAGAGCTGAGCTCATAAACCAGTATAACGAGGAGCGAAAAGAGCTCGACAAGCGAATGACGGAGGAGGCAAGCAAGATCGTAGCCAGCATGCCAGACCTTGCGGAAAAAGCCGCCATCGTCATCTACAACGAAGATTGGCACAAAGGAGTAATCGCTATCGTAGCGTCAAGACTCACGGAAATATATCACTGTCCGGCAGTGGTGCTGACCCGTTGCGGCGACACAGTCACCGGTTCTGCACGCAGCGTCAACGGTTTTGACGTGTACAAGGCCATCGACAGCTGTCGCGACCTGCTTGAAAATTTCGGAGGACACACCTATGCTGCGGGACTTTCGCTCAACGTGAACAATCTCGAAGAGTTCTCGCGCCGATTTGAACAGTACGTTGCGGAGAACATCGAGCCTGAGCAGACAGACCCTATACTCGAAATCGACGACGAGATAAACTTCCGCGACATCACTCCGAAGTTCCACAACGACCTGAAGCGCATGCGCCCATACGGACCGGAGAACACGAAACCAATCTTCTGCACGCGCCAGGTTTACGACTACGGAACGAGCAAAGTCGTGGGCCGAGAGCAGGAGCACATCAAGTTGGAACTCGTTGACAACAAGTCAAACAACGTGATGAATGGCATCGCCTTCGGACAGAGTTCGCAAGTACGCTTCATCAAGTCGAAAAGTTCGTTCGGCATCGTATACTCCGTAGAAGAAAACACCCACAAACGCGGTGAAATACAACTCCAGATAGAGGATATAAAGCCTAATTGAAGAGAAAGGAGTTGGGGAGTAAGGAGATGAGGAGATGAAGAGTAAAGAACTAAAAAAAAACAAAAGAACAAATAGACTGCGGGGCACCTCTTTGAAGGTGCCCTGACTGAATAGAACCACGGAAACATTGAAAGCGGAAGAAATCCTCAAGCAGTATTGGGGCTATGACAGTTTTCGCGGCATACAGCGCGAAATCATCGACAGCGTCATGGCCGGACGCGACACCTTAGGTCTTATGCCTACGGGTGGCGGTAAATCAATATGCTTCCAGGTGCCAGTAATGGCGATGGAGGGACTATGCATCGTCATAACTCCGCTTGTGGCACTGATGAAGGACCAGGTTTCGCAACTCCGAATGCGAGGCATAAAGGCCGCCGCCGTACATTCAGGCATGAGGCACGACGAGCAGCTTCGAATGCTCGACAACTGCATTCTTGGAGGATATAAATTTCTTTACATCTCGCCCGAACGCATTTCCACCGAACTATTCCAAGCAAAAATACGCCACGCCCGTCGCATCTGTCTCATCACAGTCGATGAAGCGCACTGCATCTCCCAATGGGGCTACGACTTCCGTCCTTCATACCTGCAAGTGGCTAAGCTCCGCCACCTCTTTCCTTACTACATTCCCATACTTGCGCTTACGGCAACAGCCACCCCTGAAGTTGTCGTCGACATACAGAAGCGTCTCGACTTCAAGGAAAAGAACGTCTTTTCCATGAGTTTCGAGAGAAAAAACATCAGGTACATAGTAAGAAGCACCAACAACAAACCCGACGAGATAGTGCACATTCTGCAAAGCGTGCCTCAAGGCAGCGCTATTGTCTACACGCGCAACCGCCAGCTCACCTCTGACCTTGCACGCTATCTGAGCGAGCACGACATTTCGGCCGACAATTTCCACGCAGGGCTTAGCGAAGCGGAAAAGGACTACCGTCAGGAAAGTTGGACAAAAGGACAGACACGCGTCATGGTGGCGACAAACGCCTTCGGCATGGGTATAGACAAACCCGACGTAAGAATCGTCATCCACTACTCCGCCCCAGATTCCATCGAATCATACTACCAGGAGGCAGGACGAGCAGGGCGCGACGGCCAACCCGCCTATGCAATAATGCTATACGCCCCTACCGACAAGACCACCCTGATGCAACGCGTGTCGCAGACCTATCCCGACCGCGACTATATCCTTCAGACCTACGACAACATCTGCTACTTCCTGCAAATAGCCGAAGGCGACGCTATGGGCCGCACTTTCGACTTCAACATCGAGTCGTTCTGCAAGTCGTTCAAACAGTTCGCACTGCACACCAACAGCGCGCTGCATCTACTGACCAACGCAGGCTACATCGAATATCACGAGCAGCAAGACTTCAAGTCGCGCATCATGTTCACAGTCCGCAAGGAGGAACTCTACAAGCTTAACGAAGGAGGACGCGACGCAGACCTACTCATGCGTACACTTCTGCGGAGCTACACCGGAATCTTCGCCGACCACGTATTCATCGAGGAGACCTACCTGTCACGCACAACTGGCATCCCCGTCGAAAAGATATATTTCATGCTAAAGGAGATGAGCCACCGACGAATAGTCAGCTACATACCTAAACGTTCCACTCCGACCATAACATTCCTGACACCGAGGGTTGAATCACACCTCTTAAACATCCCTCGCTCCGTCTACGAAGATCGCAAAGCTGACTACCAAAAGCGACTGGCAACCATGATTGACTACATGACTAGCAATGACAAATGCCGTAGTCAAATCCTGCTGGAGTACTTCGGGCAAGACTCGCCACCGCTCTGCCAGCAATGCGACGTATGCATCGCCCATAAAAAGGAGAGCAAAAGCAACGCTGAACATAAGGCGGAACGCATCCGTAGTCTCATAACAGAAAAACTGAAAGATGGCGAATTTCACCATATCACCGAACTGAATACCATACGGAACGTCCCCCGCGAACTGCTCGACTCCGTACTGCATCACATGGCCGAAGAGGAAGAAATCGAGATAAAACTTAGCAGAATCAGACTAAGCAAGCAGCAATAAATCAAATAAAAGCACAAGCCTTTACAATAAATCCGCATAATATACGTTTCTTTATATTAAATGCGCGAATACGTACGCATTGCGTACGAAGCCAGACAATAAAAGGGAAAAATTTTGAGACGTACTCTCCGAAATATACTATATATTCTTCTGATAATGATTAGCGTAAGTGCTATTGCCAGTGCTGGCAATGGCGCTCATTTCAGTTTTGGAAGTACAGAATCCCCTGAGCCTCAAGAAACTCCGGCCTCACCCGCCCCAGAAGACTCATTACCCAAAGTAAGGAAGACAGATTATCCTAACGACGAACTCCCTAAAAAATACGCTTTCGACTTTAAAGACCCGGAGAACCTGCAAACTGAAGCAGGAGAATACGATGAAAAAAGTGGTTACTACAAGGTAGGAAGCAAACTGGGCGATAATTTCCTTAGCGCTCCATATCTGATGACGCCTGAGGAATACATGAAATGGACCGAACAGCGATCTATGAATGCCTATTTCCGTGAGCGTAACGACTCACTCATGGCAAGCAAGGGAAAGGACAAGTTTGACTTTACCAACATGCAGTTTGACCTCGGTCCCGCTGAAAAGATTTTCGGTCCTGGAGGCGTACAAATCAAGACTAAAGGTAGTGCGGAACTCAAATTCGGATACAACTACAAATTCACTGACAACCCGTCACTTTCTGAGCGAAACCGCACAGTCAAAGGCTTTGAGTTCGACCAGAAAATCAACCTTAGCGTCAATGCCAAAGTCGGTACGCAGATGGACTTCAACCTCAATTACAACACTGATGCCACATTCGACTACGACGCCAAAAACCTGAAACTCAAGTACGAAGGCGAAGAAGACCACATCGTCAAACTCATTGAAGCAGGTAACGTAAGTTTACCTACTAACTCGTCGCTCGTACGCGGCGCATCGTCGCTGTTCGGTATTCGAACCGACCTCCAATTCGGTAAACTGAGCTTGCAGACAGTTGTTTCACAGAAGAAGTCACAGTCAAAGAGCGTGTCTTCTCAAGGAGGTTCGCAGCTGTCGCTTTTCGACATCCAGGGATATGACTACGATGAAAACCGCCACTTCTTCCTTGCGCAGTACTTCCGCGACACATATGATAGGGCTTGCTCTACCTTGCCTAACGTCACTTCCGGAATAACCATCAACAGAGTCGAAATTTGGGTAACAAATACTACGGGCGTAACAGAGAACACCCGTGATATTGTGGGATTCGTCGACCTTGCCGAGCACAGCAAAATCAGCAACCCTATATGGAACGGAGCAGGATTGCAGGTTCCAAGCAACACTTCCAACAACCTCTACAGCACTATCGTTAACGGTTTTGCCGACGCACGTAACATCGACCAGACCAGCAATATCCTCGACGCTTTTCTGGAAGGCGGTATCGACTATGAAAAGATCGAAAACGCGCGTTTGCTGTCTTCTTCAGAATACACCCTTAATAAGTACCTCGGATATGTGTCGCTACGCTCCACACTCCAAACAAACCAGGTACTTGCCATTGCTTTCGAGTACACCTACGGCGGACAGACCTACCAAGTCGGAGAGTTCTCTGCCGACCTCAAGGACAATAACAAGGCGCTCTTCGTAAAACTCCTTAAAAACACCAGCAACTCGCCAAAAATCGGCAACTGGGACTTGATGATGAAGAACGTCTATTCGCTAAAAGCAAACTCTATTCAGAAAGAAAAATTTAAGCTCGACATCAAGTACTTGAGCGACACGACAGGTGTTCAATTGAACTATCTCCCTGAAGGAGTCTTCAAGCAGACCACCCTGCTTAAGATGATGAACCTCGACCGCCTTGACGACAACCAAAAAACTAACCCAAACGGCAGATTTGACTTCGTGGAAGGATTTACCGTAACGGCACAGACTGGACGTATCATCTTCCCTGTGGTAGAGCCTTTCGGCGACTGGTTACGACAGAAAATTGGCAACGATGCCATTGCCGACAAATACTGCTATGACGAGTTGTACGACTCGACTAAGACTGTAGCAAAGCAAATTGCCGAAAAGAACAAATTCTCACTCACAGGAGAGTACAAAGCATCATCAGGCAGCGAGATTGATCTCGGAAGCATGAACATCCCGCAAGGCTCCGTTGTAGTTACAGCCGGAGGCGTAACTCTTACCGAAGGCACCGACTATACCGTAGACTATTCTATGGGACGCGTCAATATCATCAACCAAAGCATCATTGACGCCGGTACTAAAGTCGACGTCAGTCTTGAGAGCGAGTCGGAGTTCTCCACTATGCGCAAGACCATGCTCGGTTTGAACTGGAACTACGACTTCTCTAAGGACTTCCAAATCGGAGGTACATTCCTGCGACTGACAGAAAAGCCTCTCACCTCAAAGGTCGAGATGGGCAACGAACCGCTGAACAATACACTCTGGGGGCTGAACGTCAACTGGAAAAAGGAAAGCCAGTGGCTTACAAACATGATTGACAAATTGCCGTTGCTCAACGTGACTCAGCCATCACACATATCGCTCAACGCCGAGTTTGCACAACTCATAGCCGGCGAGGCAAGCGGAGTGCAAGGCAACGCCTCTTATCTTGATGATTTTGAGAATACTAAGAACGGAATTGACGTCAGCGCGCCATCATCATGGGTGTTGAGTTCCGCTCCGTCAAATCTTGAATTCGGAAACATGACCAACGATCCGCGCTATGGATACAACCGCGCCCGACTGGCATGGTACAACATCGATCCGCTATTCACTCGTCGAAGTTCTTCACTCACTCCAGGACATATAAAGAGCGACCTCAACCAGCTCTCTAACCACTATGTGCGTGAAGTCTACATTCGAGAGGTCTACCCGAACAGAGATACAAACTCAGGCGAAAGCACTACTCTGCCAATCCTAAACCTCGCATACTACCCAGAAGAACGCGGTCCTTACAACCTCGACACAGATGTAAGCGCCGAAGGCCGCCTCAACAATCCAGAAAAGCGTTGGGGAGGTATGATGAGAAAAATCGACGCAAGCGACTTCGAGACTTCCAACGTACAGTACATTGAGTTCTGGATGCTTGACCCGTTCATCTATACAAAGGACGACAACACTTACGGAGGTGATTTCTACATCAACCTCGGTGATGTCAGCGAGGACGTGTTGAAAGACGGAAAGAAAGCCTACGAGAGCGGTATGCCTGTAAGCGGTGCGCAAACCTATGCAGAAACCACATGGGGTCGCGTTCCGTCCGAAAAGAGCGTCGTTTACTCATTCAGTACAGAATCAGGCGCACGCCAAAAGCAGGACATCGGTATTAACGGACTCACAAGTACGGAAGAACGTACTTTCGGCATTTACGCTGACTATCTCACAAAAATGCAG
>JAEIGA010007632.1_pt1 | contig 16406 bp, 8 predicted proteins | sample 9270691 | NCBI WGS metagenome assembly JAEIGA01 (sample SAMN17057246, study PRJNA624740) | gut metagenome | biome: biome; isolation source: fecal sample | host: Bos grunniens | place: China: Xizang | collected 2019
CTATCAAGGTTCTGATAGATTGTGAAAGTTCTGTCGTTGCGCACAAAGTTCACATACATATATGTGGTCTCAAACAATGCTGAGCCGTTCCACTCCACGAGTTTCCAGGAACCTGATATATTATGCGCGTTTACTTCCAACTGTTCTTCTACTATAGGACTTTCCTTTTCAACACATGAAATCACGGCGATAGATGAAAGAAGGATGGTTATTATTCTTTTTATCATATTCATAAAATTTTATTCAAAATAAACTGTCAGGGATGATTGACTTGGCGGAAGTCCAAGATCATTAAGGAAAATCGTCAATTTCTCTCTGGCTCCCGGCTTTGTGGAGTCGTATCTCACCACCATTTCTGCCTCTTCAAGAGGACGTGTAGGCGGGGCATAAAACTTAATGCAGTCCGGGAGGAAAGCTCTATCACAGTCAAATCTCAAAACTCGTCCACTCACATTGACGAATCGTAGTTTTTCAACCGCATCCTGTCCCTCCTTGAACCTCACAGAAGTGCGTCTGAGCCTGATCTTTCCCATCGATACGGGATATTGTCCGGAAATATCAAGGTTGCTTTCCACATCAACTGAAAGTCTCAATACAGCTGCAGGGGCATCTCCGTCCTGAGTATATACAAAGATTTTCCTTTCAAATTTACCCGGATGCCCTTTAGGATTATAAGTCACCTTGATTTCTGACTTCTCTCCAGAAGCAACCTGGCGATTCAGACATATAGCCTGAACACAGGAACATGTGGAAACCAGACGCTTGATTTCAACCCGACCTCTTCCCGTATTCGTAAATTCAAAGGTAAATGTAACCGGTGCATCATTCTCGCACATACGTTCTGCCACAATATGCCTGGTGACGAAATTCAGAGAAGCAGAATCTGATGACAATCTTGGAGAATTGACACTCTGTAACTTTTCCTTTGAGACCATCTTCAACTGTGCCCCTGCCTCAGGCACAACACCCAAGGCAAGAACTACAGCCAATATGATTCTTGAAAGTCGCATGATACTACAACCAGCCGTTACCTGCGGCACCTTTACGCACGGTAATGGTGAACAACTGCGTTATTCCTCCTCCTGTCACAAGCGCAGCAGCCTGTCCTTCGGCCAAACCGGTCACAACGATTTTATTATCTTTGACCTCAACTGAAGCTACAGACTCCTTATTCTCATCCACACTGGCACTGAAGTCATCTCCATCCATATACATAGAAGGATCAATGATTTTCTCTTCACCAACAGAAACAAACACATGAGGGAAAGTCATTGGAGTTCCTGCACCTTCAATAGCCTTAAGGAAATTATATGCATGGACCTGACCATGTCCCATCTGCTTTCTGAACAAGCCGATATTCAAGGACTGCAAAGGAGAAGACTCCTCAAGGTCGATGACATATCTGCTATATACCTTTGTTCCGGTCATATAGTCATCTATCGGGAACGCCGAAGAATACAACAGTTCCTTGAATTCCTCAGTTGTAAAATGTTTTTTCAGTTTTGCAGCATATGAAAGACCGAGGGCAACGACACCTGATACATGAGGACAGGCCATTGATGTTCCTTCCATATAAGCGTAACCGCTTGGGCTAAGATGCTTTGGAACTGTTGAAAGTATACATCCGACATCACCATATCCAAGCTGACCATCTCCGCTGAAGGCAGGATATCTGTACTCAGGCTCATAATAATAGTCCTGATCTCCTCCCGGAGCACTGATTGTGGTACCAGGTCCATAGTTGGTATAGACAGCCGGAGTAAAGTCACCTGCGGTTGCAGCCACGGCAACATAATCGCCATAGGCACCCGGATAGCTTGCAGCAGCAGCAGCTTCATTACCACCGGCAAAGACAACGATTCCGCCATCAATCACGCCATCCGGAGATCCAGCATTATGAACAAAATAGTCAAGGGCTTTCTTCTCAAGAACATTATAGGCAAGCCACTCATCATCAGTTGAGAACTGAGGTGTCCACTCATATGGATTTGCAGCACCTGAAATATATCCCCAACTACACTGAAGGACAACTGCACCATTGTCTGCAGCATACTTGATCGCACGGACCTCCTCAAGGACAGTTCCAGCATATGCACCAGAGAAAATCTGGCAGGACATTATCTTCACACCAGGAACAGCGCCGTTTCCACCGGCAATTGAGCTGATACCTTTGCCATTGTTGTTTGTCGCTGCAATGACACCGGCAACATGGCTGCCATGTCCTGTGTCATAAAGGCTTTCGACTGCGATCACACCGTGATCCTCGACAAAATTATATCCGTGAATATCACCGGCATATCCGTTTCCGTCACCGTCCTCATGAGATCCCCAGACCTCGCCCTCGTTAACCCACATGCTTCCTTTGAGATCCTCATGATCGACATCAACACCCTCATCAAGTACTGCAACAATTATAGAAGGGTCACCGGTAGTAAGATCCCATGCCTTCTCCACCGCCACATCAGCACCTGGAATAAACTTCTTGGTATTCAAGTCTTTGCTATTCAAGCTACCATCATTTATAATATTCCACTGATAACCGAGATATGGGTCATTAAAGGCTGTTCCATGCAACTGGGCATTGAATGGTCTTGCTTTCACATCTGATGCTCTCTTGAGGGTTCTGTTATATTCAACCCTGCTTACCTCACCCAGCTTGGAAAGATCAGCAGCAACTTTTTCAACCGAGTATTTTTCCGGGAAACGAACTACATACCAAAGATGAAGTCCTTCCTCACGTGTCTTTGCTTCACTACGGTTATCTATTGGGAAAACTCGTTCTATATGATATCCCTCAACCAAGTCCAGAATCTGGTCTACACTAAGTACACCCGAACGGTCCATCGGCATCTTTGAGCCGCTCTTTGTCACTCCAGCCTTATCAAGGATATCACTCACACGAGCATCAAAGCGAACAAGAAGTTGTCCCTCAACAACATCAGAAGACAATTCCGGTACCTTTGGAGTCTCATGATCCAAAGTCACCTTATGCTCATCCAACGAGCATGAAGCCAAGCCCAGCATAAGGACTGATGGCAGGATGTATATATATTTTCTGATATTCATTATTATTATTTGTTAGGGTTGTACTTCTTGTTGCAATATATATCGTAGTAATAATCCAAGCTTGCCGGTTCATTTTCAAATCCCGCATTCTTGCCTTCCCTGTTTTTTCCTTCCTGCGAGAATACCAGAGAATATGGTGTCCACATATCAAGGTTAGGATGGTAGAGAATCCAATCAGGAATATTTCCTGTGAATCTGTTGAAATTGATTGCAAAGAATTTTGTATCAGGCAGTACCTTTGGGAGATTCTGAAGTTTCTCCGGAAGTTCTGTCAATCCTGTAGCAAGCGAATCCTTCAATTCCTCAAATTCCCAGACCGGAAGACCCTCATACTTCATATCAGGAATCTCACCCTGAAGATAATTGACAGACAAACGGAGAGTGTCAAGGTTGTTCCACTTAAGGATATCCTTGAATCTTTTCAGAGATGTATCTTCAATAAATCCACCAATATTTTCTCTTGTGTCATTGCTCAAGTCATAAATCGTGTGACGTTGATTTGCATTCATAACAAGAGCATGAAGTTTCGGGAAGTTCTCAGGGGTAAGGATGTCTGGAATATTCTGGAAACAATTAGAGCTCAAATCCAAAAACTCCAGATTCTTCAGATTCTTGAAATCAGGATGAAGAGTTGTCAAGCCATAAGCTCCGATTGTCAGTCTCTTCAAGTTAGTGAGTTTAGTGATCCACTCGCCTGTATCAAGGCTCTTGAGGAACTGATTTGCATTTGAGTAAAATACAATCTCCTCTGCTGCTGTAAGATACTGAACTGCATACGGGATCTCTTCTTTAGTGTTGAACATAAAGAACTGCACATATTGTACACGACCCTTATTCGGACCATCCTTATAAATCTTAACATTTGTCCAATGCTCCATCTTTTCTGCAGTATCAAAGCCAGTGAACATTCCTAAAGCCTGACTGACTGCAATCACTGCAAGAGAGTCTCCTTTCGGAGTGCCTGCCGGGATGCTGACAGATGCATCCTGCACAACTGTAAGCACATCCTGCTGAGCAAGGCTCACATTTTCCCGAGGCTTGAACTGAATGTCAGCAGTTCTCGCCATATCACGTGAATTGACCTTCCAATCAAAATGCACCTTGACCTTACGTGGTCTTGCGCCTCTATCCAGAACGAGATCTGATTTTGAGTAAGAAATCCAATTCTCTGCATCTTCCGGAATCACAACATCAAAATCCACATTTGAAAGCACCTCAACATCGAATGAGCGAGAATCGAATGCAGCAAAATCATCAACTTCTACCTCTTTCTTATCCAAAACAATCTTGTAATCGAATCCCTGCTGAGCAACATGAAAGTCAGCCTTCTCGCCAGTCTTCTGATTCTGGATTCGGATTGAACCCTGACGAGAAGCGGTAAGAATGGTTGAGTCTATGTTCACCTCACACTCAAAATTGCCTCTTCCGTTTGCAGGAGAAACCATAATCCACGGTTCCTCTGTAATGACTACCCACTCATCTTGAGCTGATACTGCAATCTTCTTTACACCACCCTCGGGACCGACGGATATCATTCCGTCCTCAGAGCCCAAGTCCACACCGAAAATAACTTCTTCATTCGGCTGGCAGGCCATAATCATAACAGCAGCAAGAGCTGTAAATACAATATTTAAATATTTCATTTTTATCTCCCTCCGCTATTAGTTCAACATATAGTCACAATTTCTGATATCCTGAGTCTTGTCGTATATCAGGTAATAAGCTCCAGCCTGATATGCATAGCAGATATCTGACGCATCAAAGATAATTTCAGGATTATCGCTGATATCAAGATAATATATCAGGGTAGATATTGTATCCTCAATCTTTCCAAGATTGTTAGATCCTATATAGAATCCTCTCAAGCCTCTATGATTATAAAGACCTGTAGGCCACTCAGAGAGACATCTTGCACCTTTCTTATCACGCTGACCACGGATAGAAAATACCGTAAGATACTGGGAATCAAGAGGTTCCCAAGGGAAGTGTGCAAACTGGTTATATGAAAGTTCCACACCATACATATATGGCATATTTCCAGAATGCATATCGCTTGGCAAATCCGTCAGGTCATTATAGGAGAAATCGAATGACTGAAGATAGACAGCATTCGGATATGTGAAGCAATCCTTAGGGAATGTTTTAAGGTTACATCCTCGGAAATTTACGTACATAATCTTTGAGTCTGATTCCTTAAGCTGAATCGGATAAACCTCAAGTTCAGGATTATTTGCTACTGTCAACGTCTCAACAAACACACCCTTGAAATCATCAGGGAATCTGCTGATGTGATTGAATGAGAAGTCAATGGAAACAATTGCATACAAAGACTGAGCATCGAAGATATCCGGGAATACTGTAAAATTATTATTCTTAACTGAGAATGTCTCAGCATCTTCCACATAACAGAAAACTCCATTTTCATCTGTAGGGAATTCAGATAATCTATTGTTGTCCAGAATCAGCTGCACTGGTTTGATGTCATTGCCCCAGGCAGTCTCAATCTTATTGATCTTATTGGATGCAAAATTCATAAGACCAAGTTTCTTCATATTGGTGATTTCTGCCGGGATAACTTCAAGATTATTCTCGTTGAAGTACAAAATCTGAATCTTTTCTCTTGACGGACCGGTAGCCAAAGCCTTAAGACCCTTAAGAGCCTCATCAGCATTCCACTGTCGGTTATTTGCAATATTGAGAGTAATAAGATTTGGCATCTGAGCGATTTCCACAGGGAACTCTGTCATTTTAGGACAGTTGTAAATCTCCACATCTGTACACGAAACAAGATTGCTGACAGTTGCAGGAATCTTCTCAAGTGTGCCGTTTGCAATAAAGAGCTGCTCAAGCTTAGTAAGATTACCGATTTCATCAGGAAGCTTAGTGAGACCATTGTTGATCTTACCGGAAATCATATCCTTAGGTTGGATACGCATCTTGCCAGTTCCCCTCTCAATGATCTGGTCCTCGCTCATTGTATTATAGAGACGGATTTCAGGAATATCCTTATCGTTCTCCATCAATGCTCGGGCGATTGGCTCTGCCATCTGTGTAGGAGGATTCAGATGATACATAAATTCCTTATGCATCTCCATACGGTTTCCCCTGCTCTTTCCTTCAACTGAAAGCGGATCAAATCCGATAAGATTAATATCATTATGGTTTCCTAAGTAGAACTCTACCATTTCCGTCAACTGACCTACAGCTGGTGAAAGTTCACCATAGAATCCGAAATCACTGAGATTGATAAGGGCGACACGTCCATTCGAATGAAGTTGAACGCCTGGCTGATCACCCCAAAGATCAGGATCCTTATTAAAGTCCCAATTGGCGCCACGTGCAAAGTTCTCACCGATATAGTACCATTCTTCTCCGTGAAGGGATTTCCAGATTTCATACAATGCGTAATAGTCCTTGATGTGTTCATCAGACTCATAAAGCTTGACAGGAACATCTGTTTCTGTGGTCTGATTATCCTTCACTTCAAAGTCCACACCAAGCCCGGAAGCAGACTCAAGCATATCCTTATCTGCATCATAAACGGTATAAGAGACCACCTTATAAGCTCCAGCCGTGAGTGTAAGAAGCGTATCACATACCAAAGATGAGGTCTGATAACCATCCTCAACGCCATCATCTGTGAAATGAATAGAGAACTCGGTAGGAAGCATATCGAATGCGATTGTAGTATTCTCCTTCTTTACAGAAAGAGACACATAACCGATCTGGTCAAAAGTATACGCCTTTGAATCAGAAGCCTTGGTCTGGGGCATTTCTTCGAAATGACTGATATCCTTGGTGAGATTGAATTTAACTTTACCCCTTTGAACAGTATTTGCAGTCAGATCGTGAACGTATAAACCGCCACTGACAACCTCGAATGATGCAAAATCACCAGTTGGAGTAGATTCATAGAGTGGCTGATCGGTTCCGTCATAAAGTGTAAACATTGCCAACTCGTACTTTCCGGCGAGAAGTCTGATCTTGTCACTTCTGAGTCCAAACTCAGCAGATTCTTTATCCGAGGCGTTCATCACCAAAGTCTGAGCGATATCATTGTCTCCACTTCTGAGAATCACCCTGATTTTAGACACCTCATTAAGATAGTCAAGCTGAGTCTTGACTGCCTTGGTAGAAGCATAGGAAGCTTCCTTGTACAGTTTGAACTGCACATAGCCATAGCCATCCTCCTCAGGCCGAAAGTCTTCTTTCAAAGAACAGCCGGCCATTGCAGTCAAACATACTGCTATGGTCAACGAGAATATATATCTAAATAACTTCATATCGATAGATTTATTTATTTCCCACTAACATCAATGGTGCACACAAGAATGATTACAGGTGCATCACTTGATTTCTCCGTGAAATTTATGTTACCTCTCAAGAAATCCTTACCTGAAGGTAATGTCATTGATATCTGAACACTGTTATCAGCATCAAGTTTAATAATTCCCGGTGATTCCAATGACTCATCATCGTATGCCACTCCGTTAACAAGAATATCATTACGTGATGAATATGGATTCACATTATGAGAAACTATGTCTTTTGGAAGTACGATTCTCAATGGCTTATCTGTTTGAGTATAAGTCAAATGATACACCGGAATCGAACCATCCTTGTATTTCTTATAGATGTCACCTGAAGTCAAACGTTCAAGTACGGCTCCTGCCTGTTTTGCTTCATTCCAATCCACAAAATGAACATCCGCATCTCCATTAGTAATGGATCCGTCGTCATAGTTCTGAGTAATTGCAATTGTCCTTGTAATCTTGTCTGACTTGATGGTGAGTACTGCTGTACGTGCTGCGTCCGTAATATTTCTTGTAACTGATACTGTTACCTGAGCATCTCGATTACCTGAATTTGAATTTACGGTACACCAGTCAGCACTTGATTCAATTGTCCATGAAACATTGGCTGTGACATTGAATTTGTCACTTGAACTCAAGCAATTGAATTCCATCTCTGAAAGACTGACCTCAAGCACCTCTCCGAAGCCCTGTTCCACTTGAACCACACGTGTAATTCCTTCTGACTTGATAGTCACCTGAGCTGTTCTTGCCTGATCTGTATCATTCTCTGTTACAGAAATCTTTACGGATCCATTCTTTAATCCCTCATCAGGTGATACTTTGCACCATTCTGCATTACTTTCTGCAGTCCAGGCAACATTGGAAGTGATGTTAATTTTATTCTCAGCAGCTTCTGAAGCAAACATCAATGATGTCTCATCAAGCTCCAGAGTCTCCGGCTCGAATGGGGATACGCACTCGACTATTGCCAATACACCATTGTCAGAACCATAGAATACGACATATCCGACTGATTGTCTTGTCGGCAAATCCATATTCTGGTACATATCCATTACTCCATAGGCATTAGAGTCTCCGCTATTTCTATATTTAAGCCAGAAACTTTCATCTGCTGACATATCAAGAGAAGTATCGGTACTATCAAAAATCTTGTATGTCGAGAACTCAATAGCCATGGTCATATATGCTTCATCACTACAATATGGACTCTCGTAATTCAACACATACACATAATCAGTCTTGCCGAAGATAGAGATAAGGTTCTCCTTCTTGTCAGCTGCTGCTGCTTCGAACGTATAGGTATAAGTTGGAACCTCAGGGAAGTTCATGACAATATACTCATCATAAACATTGGATGCCTGAATGACTGGAGTTGCATAATCAGCATAAGCTTCCTTCACTGAACCATTTTCTGTGAGCATTTCTGATACCTTGGCAGTAATGCTTGGAGGCAGGACAAAGAGTACTGCTGAACGCACAGCACCTTTGTTCTCAGATACAGATACCGAAACAGAACGCTCCTGAAGGACAGAAGCCCCGTCTGCTGTATTCCAATTTGAAACCTCGATCTTCAACCAATCAGGATTTTCTGATAAAATCCTATTTCCAGTTGTCTCAACTGCAAAGATACGAGCTGCTTTTGAACTTGTAAGATGTCCGCTTGCTGCACCTTCAACATAACCTGTGGATGTCTTAAGGCTTCCAAGATAATTGAACTCAAGTTCTGTAAGACTCATATCCAAATTAAAAGCCAAAATATCTTTGCAACCAGGAATTGTAACCTCAAATTCATAAAGCACAACATCTCCGTTCTTAAACTTGATTAATCCTGAAGCATCTTCCAACGGATATTTTGAAGGAACTCCCATCAGAGTCAGAGAAACTACACCAGCCGTCTTTTCAGGAATTTCAACAGACAGCCAATCAGGTGTTTCAATAACCCAATTACATTTTGAATCAACCTTGACCGGCACTCTGAAATCGCTTCCAAGCCAAGCAAGTGTAGCCTTCGAGACAGTATTTTCAGTCCATAAGTATTCTCCATCTTCAGAATACTCAAATTCTCCGTCACTAAATTGAGCTGAATACACCAAAATCTCTTTGCAAGAAGGGATTGTGATATCAATTGACGCAAGCTGTGTCTCACCATTGGAGAAGACAACTGAACCTGATGCTCCTTCAATGGATTCACCAGTGATCACAAGTTCCACAATTCCAGTCGTGGTCTCTGGAACATTGACTTCAGCCCACTCAGGAAGTTCCACTTTCCACTCACAGTTAGAAACGACCTTAATCGGTAACCTGAAATCCGAATCAGACGTTGACCATATCAAATTGAAATCAGTCGCCACCTCCTCAGCGTACACATACGAAACTCCGTCCTGATCGAGTTCGAACTCGCTTTCTGACAGAAGCTTAGCCACATAAATCTGCATTGTCTTCTCCTTTGCAGGAAGCATATATTTTGCAATTACCTTTGCAGAATCCCCCATCTCAAGAGTCACATCACAAGAGAAATTCTTGTCAAATTCCGCAGTTTCGGTCACTCCTATAAGGACTTCAACAGGTTCCTTAGAAGCATATCCTTCCAACTCAACGACTTCAAAGGAGCCATCCTGAATCCAAAACCATTTTCTCATCTCTGATGGTATTGAAATCTTCCAATCAAGATTGGGAGTGAAAACCACCTTATGAGTAGACCCTGGTTCAACTGCATAATTTTCAATAAGTTCCGGGAAAACCGGAGTTACATCTCCAGAATTCTGATCACCACCGTCAATTTGTTGCTCACAAGCTGCAGACGCGATGAGAGCAACAGATAAAGTAATTGACTTGAATATATTCGATATCTTCATAATCTTATACCATCTAATGATTACATACCTTCTCTTTTAAGACGCTCAGCTTCCTCGTCGCTCACCCATTCCATCACATTATAGAAATGGCCGACGGTTCCGACAGGCACGCCTAATTTCTCTACATACAACTCAGTCCAGATATAAAGATATCTTCCGCATGGATAAAAGATTGAATCGTATAACGAACTATTGGTTACAAGGAGCTTGTCATCTCCATATGAAATTCCGAAGAAAGAGCCCTCATCACTCGCAACCTGATCGGCATCCATTGTTACAAATGGCTTCATCGGATCAGAGGCATTGAAGGTCATGGTAACATCATAACCATCATTAAGCCAATTGCGGCAGATGATCATATTCTTCTCAGTCGGATGTTTCTCAGTGTATACAAGTCTCTGATAGGACCCTGTCACACTGTAATCGTACAAGAACATAGATGTGAGAACACAATAACCGGTGAAGTCATTTATATCGAACGGACAGCTCTTCATCAAGACAGCCTTGGTCTGTTTTCCATAAAGAGGCATTACATACTTCTGATCCATCACAAGTTGAAGTGTAAAACCCAGAGAGTCAGTAGCTTCTATGTTTTCATAATAGCCATGAACCATTACGTCAGCACGATTCTCACCAGCCTTGATTGTGATAGTATTAGACTGCAGTCTATAATGTTTGTTCTCAATTGCGTTGCTTCCCTTGTCAATGATCTCGACTCCGTATGTTCTATCATAATCCCTCACTACAGTCGATACAACGGGGATTGCAAAATATTCAACTGTATCCTGAACAGGATAAGTAGCCAATGTATCTGCAAACATGACATATTCAGCATCTGAATAAGTCACATACCTTTCCTCACATGAATTCAACGCTGCTATTGCAAGGAAAGCGAGTGTCATATATTTAATTATCTGCTTCATATATCTTGTCATTATCTGTTACTTTCATTCGGTTGAATCTGTGAACCAGGAGCCACGATTTCCTGATTAGGAATCGGCCATACAAACAATGGATTACCAGCATCAATCTTAAGTGAACCACCCTCAGACTGTGTTTGAGACTGTGGTGTTCTCTGGAAGCCCATTCCCCAACGCTTAAGGTCGTGAAGACGGAAACCCTCCATGAAGAGTTCTTTCACACGCTCATCGGAGATTGTCTGAAGCCAGTTTCCCGCATTCACCGAGAGAGATCCACCTGCAGAATGACGGGACTCACTCAAAACTGTAAGGTCTGCAGATGCGGCATTGAAATTATTCTTACGGCAATATGCCTCAGCACGGATAAGATACTGTTCAGCAAGACGGAGCGGCTTAGGCATGTTCACATGATAAATCATATTTGCCATAAGCGACTCATTTCCATAATATTTCACGAGCAATGGCCAAGTAAGACCGTGAGCATATCCAGTCTGAAGATTCGCAAAATAAGCATTATATCGACCATCACCGGAAGTATATAGGTCAAGTGCCCACTGAGCAGGAACATAGTCCGGATAATAATAGGTGTAGTCATTTGAAAAATTGAGGAAAATTGCACCCTGCGCACCACCATAAGAAGTAGAAGTATATCCGATTCTCCAGATATTCTCATATGAGGTATCGTTTGTCCAAAGGTAATCCAGATATGTCTGATTGCTTGTCACATAACTTTTTGCAGTTGCAAGTTCAAATGCATCGGAATCAATCAATTTTGTAGAATGCTCGATTGCAGAATCCCAATCCTGCATATAAAGTGCAACACGTGCATGAATCGCATGAGCTGCAGCATTTGTGAAGTATGCTGCGTCAAAATAGTCATTTTCCTCATCAAGCATTTCCTGAGCCTTCTGAAGATCCTTGATAACAAACTCGTAGGAAGCCTTCAACGATGCTCTCTGTTTTGGCTTTTCTCCAAAATATGTGTCGGCGAGAACAAGTCCAAGCTCATTTTCTGCTGTAACAGGATCGTATGCCTTACAGAAACATCTTAAAAGTTCAGCATAAGCAAGTCCTCTTGCACAATATACCTCTCCGGTATAATAGTCAAGATACTGAATTTCAGCGTCATCTGTAAGCTTGTTCCTAAGTTCGTCCACCTTGTCAAGATAAAAATTGCAACGACCTATAATCTTGTACAAAGCGGCATACACAGATTCAACCTCCTGATTTGTGGAGCGGATATCCCAAAGCCAATGTGTTCCGAACGTATTGGAGTTTCCTTGCACGGCATAAACGAGATCCGCCTGAATATCCGGGCACAGCGTGAGATATCCGCTATATAGTGCACTGCTCATATATGCAGTGTATATACCTGTCAAGGTCTGCTCCGCATCAGAAAAGGTCTGCATTCCATCTTCCTCAAGAATGTAGTCTCCCGGGAGTTTCTCAAGGCAAGAAGTCAGACTGAGGGCAACTGCAAACACTGCAGCAGCCTTCATTAATATATATATTGTATTCTTCATCATATCATTCATTAGAACATCAAGTCAAGACCAAATGTATACTGGCGCGACATCGGATATTGTGCCGCATATAAGTTTGTCGTACCTTCAGGGTCAAGACCTGAGAAGTTGGTGAAGGTCAACAAGTTTTGTCCCTGAGCATAAACTCGGAGCCCTCTTATGAAACCTGTCTTCTTCAAGAGATTCTTTGGAAGTGAATACGACAGCATGAGATTCTTCAGACGAAGGAATGATGCATCCTCAAGAAGACGGCTGTCAAATTCCGTATACTCACCATGTCTTGGAATATCAGTGATATCACCAGGCTCTTTCCAACGGTCAAGAAGTCTGCTCGACTGATTGTATGTCATGAAACGGCCATTTGACTCATCGAAATATCGGTCATTGTTGAGCATCCAACGGTCTCCGACCCAACTGAACTGAGCAGAGAGGCTGAGTCCTTTCCATGAAAGCGCTGTTCCGAATCCACCCTGCCATGGCGCGTGATAAGTCTTGCCTATCATGACCTTATCCTCATCTCTGAGTTCGTTAGTGATGTTTCCGTTCTTATCATACCAAAGCGCATCTCCATTAGCAGGATTCACACCAGCATATCTGTTGATGTAGAATTCACCTACAGGATGACCTACGACAAGCTTGGTACTTGTGTTAGCTGTCTCATATTCATCAACACCATTATAAAGCTCAGTAAGGCGGTTGTGATTGTAACCGACATTCGCATTGATATTCCAAGAAAAATCCTTATAAGCGACAACTGTAGCATTGACATTGAGCTCAACGCCTCGATTCACCATTGTTCCGACGTTATCCCAAATGTAACCGTAACCATTTGACTGAGAATATGCAAGAGGAACGGCCATCAACATATCTGTAGTCATCTTATTATAGAGCTCCAGGTCCACATTGAGTCTGTTCCAGAATCCGAAATGGAAAGCCATATTGCTTGTCCATGTATTTTCCCATGTCAAGTTTTCATTACCCGGCTGAATTGGTGCGACACCTGCATCACCAACATAGTCAGAACCTCCACCGATTAGGGCAAGGTGCTCATAATTAGGGATTTCAGAGTTACCTGATGTTCCGGAACTAAGTGCGATCTGTGCCATTGTGAGCCAATTGCGGTTTGATGCCATAAAGTCTTCATTACGCAGATTCCACATAAAGCCCACAGCACCGAAAACGCCCCATCGATTATTTGCACCAAATCGAGACGATCCGTCTGTACGAAGCGAGATTTCGCTATAATATCTGTCAGAATAATTGTACTCACCACGTCCGAAAAAAGATACGCGGGAATAATCCGAATCAGCAGTACTTGTCCATGAAGTTGTCCTCGTACCGGTGGAGATATCAGTCAACTTGCCATTGTTCTGACCTGCAGTACTTACACTGAAAGCCTCCATATGGTAATCCTGCCACTCGTGTCCGAGCAGGAAGTTGAAATCATGGATATTTGCCACATCGAAACGATAGGTCAAAGTATTGGACAGCTGAAGATTCAGACCATCACTTGAACTTCTTGCGGCACTACCTTCTCCCTGATTTGGAACATATTCAGGAAATGACTGGCTGAATCCGGTAGTATGAGAGAAATCTACACCAAACTGAGATTTGAAGATAAGATTCTTATACAGAGTCAGCTCTGCAAAAACTGTCGAGAACAATTTATATTTCTTGTAAGTCAACGGATTATTCTCCAACCACTCAAGCGGATTCTGACCCTGGCCCTTCCATGAGCCATCAGAAAGAGAAGCAAGCGATCCATCCGCCTTATAAGGATTCCAATATGGGAGCATGAAACGAGCTGCGGAGATTGGAGTAACAAGTGTATATGCACCCTCATCAGCCTGCATTATATCCTGATAGTTGAACATGGTATTGGTTCCCATCTTCAACCAATTCGACATCTGCTGCTCCATATTGAAACGCATAGAATATCTGGTGAACTGAGATCCGGGAGCAATACCCTGCTGATCGTAATAACCACCGGAGAAATAATAATTTGTCTTATCAGTGGCTCCAGACACAGAAAGTTCATGACTCTGAAGCATTGCCGAATCATTGAAGACAACATCCATCCAATTCACATCAATGGTAGAGAGATAGTTGTAGTTCTGACCGGTCGTCAGACCAAGCTCTTTTTCATACTTAATGCGATCCTGGGTATTCATCAAATCCCAGTTGCCATGTGCAAGCGCCGACCATCCCATCTGCATACGATAGTTAATGTTAGGCTGATCCATGTTACGGCCTCTCTTGGTAGTGATCACGATCACACCATTAGCAGCTCTAGCACCATAGATTGATGTGGAAGATGCATCCTTCAAAACAGACATGCTCTCAATATCAGCCGGATTGATAGTGTTGAAATCTGAAGCAGAAATGGCCACACCATCGAGAATGTAAAGAGGAGCAGTACCCGAGTTGATAGAGTTTGTACCACGGATTGTCATTGTTGCAGAAGAGCTTGGCTCACCTGTGTTAGAAAGCACAGTAAGACCCGCTACTTGTCCTTGAAGGGCCTGGTCAAAGGCTGCAGTAGGAGTATTCTCCAACTTCTCGGACTTTACTGTTGACACAGAACCTGCCACAGTTCCCTTTTTTCGGACACCATAGGCAATGACAACGACATCATCAAGTTTCATACTCTCCGGTTGCATCTGAACATTATGAGTAAATGTTTCAGCCTGAGGTATGATCACCTTTGCATCCATGTATCCGATGCTTGAAAATGTAAGCTCCGTTCCGGGAGCCACTTCGATCTGATAGTCTCCATCCAGAGATGTGATGACACCACTTCCTGCACCATCCATCACAGCCACTCCAATCATAGGCAGACCATCATCAGAAGATGTCACAACACCGCTCACCTTTACCAGGACCTGCGCATCCAATGCGAAGCATCCCGACAGGATGAGCACCAATGTTGCAATAAATTTAGCCATTTTTTTCATTAGGTTAATTTTAAGTTATATTTTTAGAAACCTGCAAAGTTACAATTTTTTACCGAGTATAGCAAACAAAAACAGGCAGTCACATATGGACTGCCTTGAATCAACCGACAAATGACTTATATCCTAGTCTTCTAAAACATAGTCGGAAACATTCTTCAAACCGATCAATCCGAAATAATTATCCACTATATCACCCTTCAGACACACTTTTTTCCTGTGTACCTCAGGATGTTCTGCAAGATTCAAAGCATCTCTGACCTTTCCTGTCGACAACTGCACGGCAATACACGATGAACGATTTGCAGTAGTAGACTTCGGTCCCAAGATCATGTTGGAAGCAGAAGCGAAAGGTCCCTCGAACGATCCCGATGATGATGTCAGATCACCGCCCACGATGTATCCGCGCACCCACACATCTTCTGCACCAACTGAAGCCATAGCTTGAGCCAGACTCATTGCATTCTGCGAGCTATTTCCTCTGTTATCATCTTCTCCTATCACATATTGATCCTCAATCCACACTCGGGCAGTATCAATTGAAATTGATATATCATCACGCATGACTCCCGTAGCAGCATCCTGCTTCTTAGACACCCCAACCCCGAGAGACAAAATCTCCCCTTGATTCAGCCACCTGGTCAGCAAGGTCTTATCCGTTGCCCCTTGGGTCATGACCAACGAAACACTGCCGGGCAAAAAATACGCAATCCTTTTCTCCGAGTAACCATACATCAAACTACCTTCATTTGACTTCAGGACCAAAGCAGCATCA
>JAEIGA010007633.1_pt1 | contig 16405 bp, 27 predicted proteins | sample 9270691 | NCBI WGS metagenome assembly JAEIGA01 (sample SAMN17057246, study PRJNA624740) | gut metagenome | biome: biome; isolation source: fecal sample | host: Bos grunniens | place: China: Xizang | collected 2019
TAATGCAATTTGAGATTGATGGATATAATCAAATATGTGAAAATTGTAAGCTAACAAATGTATATAGATTTTTAAATGAGGATGGACGAAATTATACATTTTATCCAAATTCAAAGGACTTAAAAAATCTTCAAGGAAATAAAGGTTGGATATTAGATCATGTGTTAATTTCAAATGAATTTACCCTACGTATAAAAGGATATGAAGTAATGTCAGGATATAATGGCGAAGATCACTCACCAATTATATTTGAGATTGCGTAATATTGAATAAAATTAAATAATGTTACTATATTAAATAAAATTAGAAATATATTTAATACATATAATGTATAATACAGAAGATATTAAAAAATTGTTAATTGAAAAGTATAAGAACAATGATTTTAGAGTAACAAAAGGTGGTATAAAAACAATTGAATTACAAGGTATTCAATTTATTGCTGATAAGGATTATATTATTCGTGAACCTAATTATGAATATGCTCAGCGAGAAATTCGTTGGTATGAATCACAATCACTTAATGTATATGATATGGAAGGTGATGTTCCAACAATTTGGAAACAAGTTGCCGATGTGAATGGTGATATTAATTCAAATTATGGTTGGATGATATTCTCAAAGGAAAATGGTTCTCAATACAAGAATTGTTTATGGAGTCTTGTAAATGATCCAACAACAAGACAAGGTGTAATGATTTACAACCGTCCTGAAATGCAGCAAGATTGGAATAAAAATCACAAGTATGATTTTTGTTGTACATTTGCAGTACAGTATTTCTTAAATCCTGTTGACGATAAATATGAGCTTAATACATTTGTATTGATGAGAAGTAATGATGCCGTGTTTGGATATGATAATGACGTAATATGGCAAAATTATGTTAGAGACAAACTTGCAAAAGATTTGAGTGAAAGACTTAATAAGGATATTGTTATCAATCCAATTGTATGGTATGCAAGTTCACTGCATGTATATGAAAGACATTTCAAGTTTTTAGAAAATGAAAAATGAAAAAGAGGTAATTAACTTTATTGTAAAAAATAATAATATATTAAATAAAAAAACATTTTCAATTTTTAACCGTAAACGATTATATATTAATGAGTTTAATTCAATAAAGATATATGGTTTATATATATGTTTTATTACTATGCCGTATGTTATGACAAAATACTGTTTTATTGCATATAAACGATGGCCGTGGTCAAAATTTGAAGTTATGAAAACTCGTGAAGATAGCCGTACAAATAATATTTATTTAATATATGATTATTTGAAAAATTATAAAGATGCAGAAAAAAGATATAATAATATTATAAACGAATTACTATGAAAATAAAGGATTTGTTACAGTTTAATCCAGAAGCTGAATTACGATTATTGGGAACTGATTATTTACCAATTGATTTATCGATATATGGGTGGTCTTCACCTGATACAGATGAAGATACAAAAAATATTACTACAGAAGTATTAGTTATTCCAACAGGATTGGAAAAAAATTATACCGCTGAAGCAGAAGCATAAAAAAGAGCAACTTCTTAAGAAGTTGCTCTTTTTATATTTTATATATGTAATTCGATATTAACTTTATTTATATGTATAATAGTAATGTCCACATCTTGGGCAACCATCAACATTATTTAGACCTTGTCTACTATATTCATGTCCACAGTTATCACAAATAACAGCATCTGGTATAAATGATGTGGTTATAGCTTCTGTTGTAGTGCCTGTGCTATGATTTGTGGTTGTCATAGTTGAAGCTGGACTAGTTGTTGTATCTGTGCTATGATTTGTGGTTGTCATAGTTGAAGCTGGACTAGTTGTAGTATCTGTGCTAGTACTAGTTGCTGTGCTTTGAATTTCGCAATCTTCGAATTTTAATACTAACTGTAATGTTTCTGGTTGGTCGTTATAAAAACCAACACAAATACCAATACCATAATCTTTACTAATATCAGTATAGAACAAACCACTATCAGCATATTTAACAGTATAAGGATATTTTAACAGTGGTACGAATGTATATGTATCAGATTGTATGACTTTAGTATGGGATTCATAATTTATATATTGATTTGATTTGTGTCCTGATATATCAATGGTAGATAATACATCATTTGGATTACATGTATAAGTATCAGTTTCAAATTTAATATATACAGTTTTTAAAACATTAGGATATTTAGTTGTTGTACTTGTGGTTATAGCTTCTGTTGTAGTGCCTGTGCTATGATTTGTGGTTGTCATAGTTGAAGGTGGACTAGTTGTAGTGTCTGTACTATGATCTGTAGTTGTCATGGTTGATGCAGGACTAGATGATGTTTCAGATAAAACCGTATATATCATATCACCAGTTCTTACATACATAACAAATGCGCCATTACCTGGTATACTACTTATAATATCATGTCCTTCTATGCTTGTATCGCATATTCCAAATGTATTATTAGATGTTAATAAAACCATATAAATATAAAATTATCAATTTATTTAATTAAAAATAATTTAATATATTGAATTTTTTATATTAGTTTCTATATTAGTATTGTTATTAAAATATAGTTAATATGAAAGCTACAGAAATCCTTACAAAAGTTAATGAATACAATTTGGATAAGTTTCCCAAAATTTATAAGGATGTTTTGGAATATGGTTTGAATAACATTTTTATTCTTGAATGTGATTATTCATCATATGATTACGATAGTTTTTACAGTATTAAGTATTATAACAATATTACTGGGGAAGTGGTTAATGACGAATGGAACTCAAGAAATCAGGATTTACCAAGTCTTTGCTATTATAGAGATCCATTCGTTTCAATTAAAGAAGGTATTAACGGAGGTATCGTTAATTTGGATAATATTATCAATATTATGAAGAATAACGTACAGGCTAAGGCAGAAAGAGAATCAATGGAGTTTTATCCTGGAAGATATAAGAACTGCAAGGTTATCGTTAATGGTGGTCGTAAGTTCAAAGGTGAATGCTATTACCTTCATACAAATGTAGATGCTTGGGGTAATGAAACCGCAGTAGTTTATGATGAAAAAACAAATACAATCCATGAAGTATCAGTTAGATATCTAAATTTCAATGAAAATATCGAAGAAGAATATATTTCTTGGGTAAAAGATAATTTAAACGCTTTTACAACAGATAATATTGCTGGTTATGGATTCAATAAAAATTTGTCTTTTAATTCATTCATTGAAGAGGTTAAGACAAATTATAGCCTTGAGTCTATGTCTTATGACAATGTAAACTATCCTGCACGTGATAAGCGAATTGAAAAGGAAAATGCTTATAAAGCTAAGCAGGCAGCGTTCAAGGAATCTAAAATGAAACAACTCGTTGAATGGGTATTAACAAATACCGAAAAACGAGGAGATGACGCATTAGTGTTAGCTGAAAGAATTTTTAACAAAAGATATAATTAATATATGGAAAATAGATTACTTATAGAAGGATCCTTTTATTGCGAAAAGGATTTACCAGTAAAAGAATTTGAAGATTTATTTAATAAAATTCAAAAAATATTGGAAGAATCAAAAAGACGTATTCATGTATTTACTTGTAATGTAAAAAATAAACAAATTAAATTATATCTTGATTCTATTGATAATTGTTTTCCAGATGACGAATATTATGGGCAACATTTTAACGGCACTTTATGTGTAGATATAAAATCAGAAAAACAAATAAACAAACTATCAGAAAACGATTTTATGGATATTGAAATAGATTCAATGGAATATATTGATATCAAAGGAATTAAAATGTGTTTTTCTCCAGAACAATGGTTGTATTAAAAAATAATTATATGGAAAATTTTAACGGTTATAATGAAGATATTCTTAAAGTGAATATCAATTCTCTTAAAGAATTAAGAAACGTTTTATGTGAATATTTCGGTAAAGATTCTAATTGTTCACCAATATCAAATACCGAAACATCTTGGCCTTTGTATGATGATCATTTTGGAAGATGTAAAGATGGTATTTATGCCTACGATAAGTTTTATATTCGTTGGTATGGTAAAGATGGTACAACTTTAACTAAGGATTTACGTGTGGCAACTCATGGAGATCATTTCATTGTGCAACATCGTATTAAGGATTATAAAGGTAGAATGAAATGTTGTCAAGTACTTGGTTATTATGTTCATAAATTTATGAAAGGAGACAATCTTTATGATTGGTTGATGAAAGTAAAAGAGTCAACAGAAAATAAGAAACCCGGTAAAGAGATAAATACAATGATTTTGTTTGGATTTTTAAAATAATATAATTATGCCAATATTTGAAAGTTACGATTACAGTGATTACCAAAAGCAGGTAGCAAGAGAATTGAAGTTGTTTAAGAATAGTGAGATGGGTAAATGTTTGTTTAATTTTCAAAAAAACATTGAGAAATATCCAGCTTTAGTTAGGTTTTTTAAGTTAAACACAATAACAGCTTATACATTTGAAGGTAACCATCCTCATTCGTGTTTGCTTGGCAAACTTATAACAAAGGCATTTAATATAAAATGGGATTTTTATTTGTCAAAATTTGAATATGAAAATCCAAGTTATGATAAGCTTGATAATAAGATAATGAATACTTTGAATAATCTAACTGATGATGATTATCGAGAATTGGAAACTTATATTAAATCACGTAATCCATTTATTGATGATTATAATGATATATATAAGGATTTTGAAAAATTCTTTGCTATGATTCTATTTTATGGAAAGGATAATTAAATAATTATATATATGGATTTTAACAATTATAACGAAAAAGAACTTCTTCAAATTTATAAGCAAGCGAAAGATGCTTATTATAATGGAGAAGAAATTATGTCTGATATAGAATTTGATGAACTCGAAGAATATCTTGGTTTGTCAAATAAGTCAAAGGTGGGTGCTAGACGTAATGAAAAGTATACAGTTAAGCATCCCGTTTTGATGGGTTCTCTATCAAAAGTTCAAGTTAAAGAAAATAAGGATGGTGTTATTGATTGGGAAGAAATTGTCAATAACATTAAATCTTATATCTTTAAGTATAGGGCTTCATCTTTTATTGTAACTCCTAAGTATGACGGTTTGTCATTTGAAGCCGTTATCAAAGTAAATCCTGGTTTGATTACACAGGATGTTGTCTCAATTTCATCTCGAGGTGATGGAGAATATGGGCAAGATTGGATGGACCAACTTTATGATAAAGTTGGTAAAAATCTTGTTAATTATATTCAAACTAAGGATGGAATTAAATATGATTTTGATAATATATCTAAATACACTCTTCGTGGTGAAGTTGTAATTGATAAGGATATCTATTTGAAGAAATATTCTAATGAATATGCCAATCCACGTTCATTTGTTTCTGGTATAATGAATAAAGATTATACTAAAGATGACGAAAAGTATATTGAAGCATTGAAGGATCTTGATATTGTTATTTATGATGTTAAGGTATTTTCAAGAGAATCTGTTACTGATTATGATTGGACAATGTTTCCACAACTTATTGATAAGCCAGATTTTTATCGAGGAGTATATTCATATTTAATTCCATTTGATATTGATAGCTTTAAGGAGCTTTATAATGATTTTAATGAATATCGTAAAAAATGCAAATATGCTCTTGATGGTTTTGTAATTAAGCCTGTACATAACGAGCGTAAAAATGATTTTAAGGCATTACGTCAAAAGGACTGTATTGCAGTAAAGTTTATGCCTATGCTTCAAGAAACAGAAATTATAGATATTTCTTGGAAGCTTGGTAAAACTGGCGAATATATTCCTACAATTATTACTAATCCAGTTGAAATGGATGGCAAACAAATTTCTCGTGCTTCGGGTTCAAATTATGGTAAACTTGTAGATAATAAGATTTCTATTGGCACTAAAGTTATTCTATCGCTTGCTGGTGATATTATTCCATTTATATATAAAGTAACCAATACATCTAATTACGATGCATATCGATTAAATCTACCTACAGAACACGAAACTTATATTGATGATTGTCACTTATATGCAATATTAAGTGAAGATGATGCAAAGAAAAATAAGTTTATGGCTTCTGTAAGTGCTCTTAATATTAATCATATTGGGCAAGCCACAGGAAAACAAATTTTGGAATATGTTACACAAGATAATGGATTGACAGATGAATTTTTTGGCGAAGTATCTAATAAAGAAATTCCATCAAATATTTTGTTGGTAAATCCAGATGATGTGTATTTTGGCACCGGTGCTGGTAAAGCTGGAGATAATGCTAAGAAGGCGTTTAAGGATATGTTAGATCAATTGAGATTGGTTGAGATTATCAAATCTTGTTCATTTAAGTTTTGTGGTCCAAAGGTTGCCGAACAAATCGAAAAGTATCTTCTTGGACAATCTTATGATTTTACTTCAATGGCGTCTGAGGGATATGAATGGGTATTTGATAAAACATCAAACAATTATAAAGAGCTTGAATATATCGTAAATTCACTTGGTAAAACATTTGAAGATTTTAAGGAAAGAATTGCAGAAGATGAAGTATCATCTGAAGATAAGATTCCTGTTATTCTAACAGGTGAGCCAAATGATTATGCTTCAAAGGCGGAATTTATTAGATTAAATCCTCAATATAGAGTGACAGGTAAGTGGACAGAAGTACAGATTGTATTTACAAATTCGCTTGAATCTAATACTGGTAAAATGAAGAAAGCAAGAGAAAAAGGAATTGAAATTAGACTTTATTAATTATGGAACATATATGTATAATTTTAGGAGTATTTTTGTATTGCGTATTATATGCAATTGTAATTAGGATTCTCGATTTTGATGAAGAGGATAAATGGCTTCATTATGTTGGTGTGTTTATATTTTTGCCTTTATTTGTATGTATGATACCGCTACTATTTATTGTCATAGGTGGTGTTGATTTGATATATTATTTGATAAATAAGAAATGGAGAAACACATTTAATTGAATAAATAATTGAATTGGTAATAAGTAAATTACTATTTTATATATTATAAAATTATATTAACAGTAAGATGACAGAGAAAGATAATGATTTGATTTGTAAAGGTATGCCTGATTCTTTCGATATTTATATATCAGGCGATATTGAAGAATCTTCACTTGAAAAGTTTAGAAAAGATGTTAATGACAAGTTAGAAGAAATAGAAAAGATAATTGCAGAACAAGTGAAAGTAATGCTTGCATTAGGAATGACACAGGATGAATGTAAAGTTAGAGTACCATCTTTCAATATTTATTTAAATACATACGGTGGATGTGTATATCCGGGTCTTGGTATTTGTGATATGATTGAAGAGTTAACACGTAGTTACGATGTTAATATTATTTGTTCTGGTTATATTATGTCTATGGGCATACCTATTATGCTTAGTGGTACAAAACGTATAGCTCATAAAAATACAACATTTATGGTTCATGAAGTTTCTTCATTTGGATGGGGTAAGCTTACTCAAATTAAAGAAGATGTTAAAGAAACAGAACGATTAAATGATATTCTTAAATCTATGATTATTGAAAAATCAAAGATTACTAAGAAGGAAATTAACGATTGGTGCGAAAAGAAAAAGGACATGTTTATGTCTGCAGATGAAGCTCTTAAGTATGGTTTAATTGACGAAATTATTTAATACATAATATGACATTATTTGATAACGTAAGTAACGATATTTTAACTATTTATAGAGAATGCGGATTCGATTGGGAAGAACCAAGATATATTAACATATTTAGATGGTTATGGAATGAAAAACATTATCATCCATCGATAACAAGTTTTCCTGGTGATATTGAAAATAAGGCGTTTTGCATGCTAGAAAGACCATCAATTAATGGCCAATCATATAAATTTGTAGCAAACTCTTATGACGATGCAATCATTAAGATCGTAGATTATATAGCAGAACATCATAAAGATTATTTAACATAATATTATAAAAACATAAGTATGGAATTTAGTACCCCAGAAAATATTGATGGGAAACATTATTATGTCAATCCCAAAGAAGTTTTTGAATTAACAAATATTAAAGATAAAAATTTTCCAATAAGTTTAGAATCATTAAATTTTATTATAAATTGTGCTATAAGACAATATAATACAGATGTTCAATCGCTTATTGATGGAAATAAAACATATTTAATGGGTAATACATTAGGAAGACCAATTGAATATTTATTGTCTAAATTTATACATTTAAATGACGCACAATTTAAGTTCAAGCAAGGTAACGAAGGTAATGAACCTGATTTGACAAATATTTCAGTATATGAATGTTCAATAGAGGTTAAAACTTCAAAAACTTTAATTAAAGACCCAAATAAATGTAGACCAATAATTACAGGTAATAGTTCTTATGCTAAAGATAAGCAAGATGAAACTAGTAAGAAAACAAAAAATCATTATTATATTTTAATAAATTATAAGTTAGAAAATAATAAGATAATTGATTATAAAGCATGGTTTGGGTTTATATTACAATCAGATTGGTTGATACCTAATAAAGGTGCAGCATCTAAATTGGATATCAATAATCCAGAAGTACAAAAAAGAATAGTTAATATATTATGAGTAAGAAAATTTATTTGATTAGAGAATTTGGAGGCGAATACGAAGATTCTTGGGAAGTAATTCGGTTTGCATTTTTGAATAAGAAAAACCGTGATGCAAAACTTAAAGAGTTAAATGATTCTAAAAATGAAATGGAATCATATAGAGATTTATGGAATGAAATTTCTGAAGCATTAGATAATATTGAATATCCAGAAGAATATTACAAATATTGTAATTGTGAAATTGAAGGTGATCAGTATGATGCTATTTATGAAAATTATACTCCGTCGGATTCATTTGAACGATTTAAGTATTGGATGACAGAAATGTTGCCAGATATATATAACAAGTATACAGAAGAAACTTGGAAGAATATATATAATTATTATGAAGAATCAAGTTGTCAGTATGGTTGTTTATACACATCATACTTTGATGAACAAGATGTAGAAATTTCAGATGCCGAAGAAAACTAAGGTAATATTACCAAGTCCTAAAAAATATTATGAACAATTAAATGCTTGTATAAATTGTATATATGAAAATGAATGTAATGAACAATTACCATTTCCATTAAATTTATGCGAGCATTGTTCAAAATATGTAAAAATTAAAAAAGATTTTTGTGAATAATAATGATTATAAATGGTAAAGAAGCTGCTGATGCAGCGAAAGAAGATATCAAAAGAAAAGTAGAAACTTATGGAGTAAAACCAACAATTGTTGTATACCAGGTTGGCGATAATGTTGCTTCAAATGCTTATGTAAAAAATAAGATTAAGGCTTGTGAATATTGCGGTATAAACTGTATACATAAGCATTTTGATAATATTACTCAAGAAGAGCTTATTAGCAATATAGAAGCAGATAATAATGATGGTCGTATTACCGGTATGATTGTACAGTTGCCTCTTCCTAAAGGATTTGATGAATATACTATTATAAATACAATTAATCCTGATAAAGATATTGATGGGTTTACTAATGCAAATCTTGGTAAACTAATGTCAAATGATAAAACTGGTTTAGTTCCTGCTACACCATTAGGTATTTGTAAATTGTTAGATTATTATAATATCAAAACAGAAAATAAGCAAATAACTATTATTGGACGAAGCAATACAGTTGGAAGACCTCTTGCTAATTTATTGAGTAATAAAGATTATAATGGTAATGTTACTTTGTTACATAGTAAAACTGATATATATACAATGAAATTGGTATGTAGAAATTCAGATATTATAATTGTGTGTGCAGGTAAAAAACATTTATTGAACTTAGAATATATCGATAAAACACATTATAATAGACCAGTTATTATCGATGTTGGTATTCATAGAGATGAAAACAATAAATTATGCGGAGATGTAAATTTTGAATCAGTAGAAAAATATACAGATATAACTCCGGTACCTGGTGGAGTTGGACCAATGACAGTGGTATCTCTTCTATTAAATGCAATTAAAGCATATGAAAATCAACTTACCAAATAAAATATAATTCCATAGTTAACTATGGAATTTTTTTATGATAATTACTATATTATATATAATAAATATTACTATATTTATTATAAAGAAACAATAATTTAATATTTTAATCAATTATGAAGATAGCTCAAATTGTAGGTAGAAGTGAAGGTTCTGGTGTTACCAGATATATCATTGAATTGAACAAATCATTTATTAAAGCTGGTCATGATGCAACTGTATATATCATGCCATCGGATTTTAGAAATAACAAGAATAATATGCAAGTTATTGAAAATTTCGAAAATGGTGATTATACACAAGATTTTTATGATAAGGTTAATTCTGCTGATTTAGTAGTAATTAATGCTCTTATTGATAAAAAGGCTAATGATGAACTTCGTGACAAGTTTTATGATTTTGTAATTAACAAAATTAAAGTACGTAAGGTTTATATTTGTAATGAACATAAGTTGATGGGTATTTCAACTTATTATGGTAAGTGGCATGAAAACAAAGAATTTATTGATTCTATCGATAAAATTTGTACATTTTCTGCAGATAGTGTTATTTCAAATAAGCTTAAGGAAATGTATGGAAATGATAGAATAAATAATATGTTTATGCAATTGTCATTGCCTTATGAGTTTGATGAATCTCGTAAACTTTGGGTAGATGCAAAAGATAAGCTTAAGAGATTGACATATCTTGGTCGTTTCGCAACATTTAAGGATCCTCATCGTATTTTGCCAGTTAGACAGAAATTGTTTGATGCTGGATTTGAATATGAAATGCGTGGTATTGGACGTACTATTGCAGTAGCATTTATTCCTGATTTGTTTTATGAGATTAAAGATGGCCAAAAGGTTGGAGATTCTAAAGTTACAATTCCTGTAACAAAGAAGTGGTATCTTGAAAATAATATTACTTTAGGTGATCCTCTGATTGATTGGGATGGACGTATTAAGGATAAGATTTACATTTTTGACCAATATAAGAGAGAAGATGGCATGGCTGCTTTGGCAAAGAGCGCATTCGGCGTAGATTTTTATCATCTTAAGACAGCACCAGCTTATGGAGATACTCTTGAATATTGTCTATATGAAATTATGGACACTGGTACAATTCCTGTAATGGACTCATTTACCGGTAATTCTTGTCATATCCTTGATAATGGTTATGCATCAGATAAAACATTTATTGATATGAATGCCGGTGTATTCTTGGATAAAGATTGTGCAAATATTGATGAGTTTGTAGCTAATATTACAGAACTTTATAATGATCCAGATAAATATAATGATATGCGTGAACGTACATTTGAAATATTTAAGGAACATGGTAATCAAGTAGCAATTGCAAACAGATTTATTGAAGATGCATTTAAGTAAAAAATAAAAAGGGAGTCAATTGACTCCCTTTTGTTTAATATGTTTTTTCGTATGCACCTAATGTATTATTGTAATCAAAATGTTGTTGTTCTAAGAAATTAAATTTTTGTGAAGCAGAAGTAGTTAATAATATATGGCTTTCTATTTTTAACTTGTTTACCATAGCATTTAAGATTTTATCAATACTATAAATAAACCAATCAATAATTGTTATTTTATAAACATATGTAATATTATCATATTCACCTATTGTAAATAATCCAATAAGTTTTTCTTTATTAGCTTCTTCATTTTTACATATAACTGCAAACGTTTTTAACTTATCTTTAGATATTTTTTTATTATCTGATAATGTAGGTAAACTAAATGAATATTGCTTACAATTTTTATTTAGTTTTTTATCTTTAGAAAAATATTTTTTATAAATTTCTTGAGTTTTGTTTACATCTGTTATTTCTTTAAATACAAAAGATTCTTTAGTTACTTTATCATAATCAATATTAGGACGATAATAACCATCTCTATCATAATCGTTTTTATCATTATTGCCTACTAACCAATTCCAAAAATTTTTTAATCCATCTAAGAATCCTTCATTTACATAATTATTAATAGACTTATTATTATTTTCTATAATATAGTTCTTTAATGTTTTCATAATTTATATGTTAATATATCTTTATTGTCTTTCATTGATGTAAAACCTAATTTAGTAAATGTTGCTTTTAATTTTGGATGAACCGGCTTTACACATATACCTTTATATTTTCCTTTCATCATGTTTATAAAATCATTCAATATACCTTTATCAACATTTATAGATTTTGATACTATCATAGATGATTCTATAAGCAATAATGTAACAAATTGATCTATATAGTTTATTTTTTCATCATACATTAACAATCCAACGCAATAAATATTTTTTCCATCTTTATAAAAATAAGGATAACATTCTGGATTATATTCCTTATCTTCATCTTTAAAATATTTATTTTCATTGCTTAGCATTTGCATTGCAACTGTAAAACCTGTATGTTTACTTGCAATTATTTGTTTAATTGAATTATCTGATAAATCTTCTTTCTTAAAAGAATGTTTAGGTTTATTTAATTTGGTTGCATCTACATCGATAGGTTGTACTTTATTTTTTTCAATAAGTTTTTCTTGTGTCTTAAAAACATTACCGAAAAATTTTTTTACATCATTAGATAAACCTTCATATATATTATATTCTGTTAATGTTTTCATGATTATATTGCCATATCTTCTATATCTTGATAAATTGAATCGGCATGTTGTTGGCAAAATTCATTGAAATCTTCATCATTATGTGGATCACCCCAATTTTCGCCATCAGCGTTTAGTTCTCTCATATATGTTAGCATAGATGTTTCAATATCGTGTTCATAGCAAACATACTTTTCATATTTTAATTTACTATCGCCATTTGGTACATATATGAATTTTACGTCTTCTACACCACGCCACCAATTATTTTTTACTTTATTACTTGCGGTATCTTTTGTATATACCATTTTTTCTATAATATAGCTTTCTAATGACTTCATATGTATAAATTATAATTATATATAAAAATAACATTTATAGTTGAATTTATAATTTTTATTTCTATATTATTATTGTAATTAAAATAAATTATATTATGTATGCACTAATTAAAGGACAACAGCTTATCGGTATTTTTACATCGAAGAAAAAGATGAAAGAAATTTGTAAAGCTATTATTGATGATGATTATATTGATAGTGGAATATATGGTTGGTATCATTTCCGATATATTGAATTTGAGCCAAATGAGTTACATAAAGCATTTTTCAGTTTGTTTACAATGCATCAGGAATATTTTGTAAATGAAATTGAAAATGATCCAAATACAGGAGAAATATTAAATTTATGAATACAGAAAACTTAATTAAAGCTAATATTTTTATTAGCGGACACAGAGATTTAACCAGAGAAGAATTTAAAACATATTATTGTCATGTTATCGATGCGTATATCAATTGGATAAACGTTGAAACTAACTTAGGAAAAAAACAAGTCACTTTTTATGTTGGTGACTGCGAAGGTTGTGATAGATTTGCAATTGAATATTTAGTTGGTAAACTAAATAGAAATATAAAATTAGTTATTTGTGCGTTAAAGGAAAAATTCGATGGACAGATTAACTATGATCTTTGTATAAATAATAATCTATCTGTTCTTAAAGAATTTAATACACATGAAGAACGTGATTGTTATATGACAGAGCAAACTGAATATGATATACTATGGGTACGTGAAGGTAAATGGTCAAGTGGTACTGCGCAAAACTACGTAAGACGAACTTGGCATGTAAAATCTTAATTTAATATATTGTGAACTATGAAATTGATAATGTTTGTAACAATATATCTTATTTGTGTGATTATTTCATCAATTATATTTTCAAGATTCCTTTTTAGATACAATAATCCTAAAGATTGTTTTGGTTTGACTAAACCTGATGTGTATCACGAACAGGAACATTATGCATGGATTGCATTAATATCTTGGTTTTATCCACTCGCTTGGATTGTTATAATTATACATATTATTTGTAACGTTTCGGTTAATTTTGTTAAATATATAAGTAAATTGTAAAAATATGTTTTTAGGAATACCTATACCTCTTATAGTAATTATAACTATTGCTATAACTATTTTGTTTGGATTTATAAATAGAGGACTGTTTGTTCATTTAATGACAAAAACAGAAGTGATAAAGTTTAAGAATCGTAACTTTAGACATACCTGGTTTTATACATTTAATTTCTTTATGATGTATTTGCCATATATAAACTTGTTATATTTTATATGGCTAATATGTGTAATTGAAATAGATAATTTAACAAAATACCATATTTGATTATAATATTTTGAATTGGTGCAAAAAACTTTTCTATATTATTTTTAAATTAAAATACATATATTTATTATGAATAAAATTAAGAAAAATTGGAAGAGTATTTTGATTGTTTTGCTTGTATTATTTTCATTAAACAAATGTACAGTATCTTGTAATAGACAAGGTGTAATTGACAAACAAAATATTGAAATTGTTAAACAAGATTCACTTATTAAAGCACAAAATGATTCAATTAGAATTTTGAATGTAGAACTTATCGGTAAAAATGATAAGGAAGATGCATTGAATAATGCCCATAATCTTGGTAATGATTATTATACATATACAATTAGTAAATTGAATGATTCTATTAAAAGCTTAAAATCTTCTAATGTTAAAAAGGATAAAGAAATTAAGAAATTGAATGGACAAATTTCTAATTTGAACATTGAAATCAATAAGCTTAAAGTTGAATTACATAACAATAATAATTAAATAATATATGAGCGAGGTTAAAAAGAAAAGAATTAAGAAGCTATCAGTGTATGAAGAAACATTGATATGGATGTCATATAGATATGCAATTGGTCGTCATACAATTGCATCTTGCACTCATGCCGGAGATATAGCACAAAATTCATATGAAAGATTATTGCTAAATCCAAGTCGTATGCAATTTATGTCAAAGGATATTAATGAAGAAATTGAACGTTGTCTTAGCTTTGGACCTTGTTCATTTAGAATTGACAGATATTCTGGTGCTAATATAGAAGATATTTCTCCATTAAATATTTTTTATCAATTTATTAATTCATTAAATATCGAAAGTTATAATGAATTAAAGAAAATCGATAATGTTGAAGCATATTATGATAAAGAATCTTCAGAATTTAAGTTTGATGTAAAGTATCTTGAAGAAGGTGCTGAGCAAAGATATATATCTGAAATGGATATTGAGGATTTAGAACCTTGGCAAAAACTCGCTTCAGTATTTAATCTTAAGAAACATAAGTTTTGTAAGACTTCATATAATGGTGAAGAAAATACCATTGAATACGTAGATGTTTGGAGACGTAAAGTTGACGAAAACGGATATTTGACAAAGGTAATTCAATATGAATCAATAAAAATGCCAATTGATATGTATCTTGGTAATCCATCAATTTCTACTCGCATCAATGAAGATTATATTGTTGAAGATAATTTGATTATTAATAATTACAATGTATAGTAACGACAAAATTACTAAATTAGAAAATATTTATAAAAATGGTCCATATATATGTATATTAAATGGTGAAGAACACGGTGATATATTTATGTTTCATGATGGATCATTTTATTATTATGATGGGGAAGGTCCGTGGACTATAGAAGAAAAAACTAATTTGCAAAAATATATAGATATAATTAATAACGAAGCAAATGAAGTAATTATATATATTTCACCATATATTGATAAACGTATGAAACAACGTTTTGATGATATGTATAACACACTTTATGATATTTAATTATATTTTTATTAAATAGAAGATACATTATTTCTATATTAATATATAAAATATATTTACTAACTATAATGAGTTTAAATAATTTATCAGAATTGATTTCTTTATTTCCTAATTCAGGTAATATTGAAAAACTGAATTTAAAAGACGAAAAAGATTATAAGAAATTCAATACTATTGTTGATGATTTAGAATCACAATTTAAGGGTAATAACTTTTTAAGTTCTATTTTTGGAAAAGATGTATTTGATTCAATTAGAAACTTAGCTGAAATTTGCCATAACTCAGATAAACAAGAATCCGATATAGAAAATTGTGATTATAATTGTACAGAATGCGAAAAAGAATGCCGCACACCTGAGGAAGAAGATACTTGTGAAGATAACGAAAATGATTCAGAATTAATTTTTCCATCAGCTAATATTTCTAATATTGATATAAAGATGCAAATTCATCGTTTAACACAAGAATATGTAGATACGATGCTTAAACCATATATGCCAGAAACACCTCAAACAAAAAATAATATTAATAACGCATATACGGCTTTATTTGAA
>JAEIGA010007634.1_pt1 | contig 16404 bp, 23 predicted proteins | sample 9270691 | NCBI WGS metagenome assembly JAEIGA01 (sample SAMN17057246, study PRJNA624740) | gut metagenome | biome: biome; isolation source: fecal sample | host: Bos grunniens | place: China: Xizang | collected 2019
CATTACGGGGAATACCAAACGGATTACCTGTCCGTCGTTGGTGGGCGTGATGCCGATATTCGACTGCAAAATCGCCTTTTCTACCGCTTTCAATAAGGATTTATCCCAAAGGTTAATTTGCAAGCAACGCGCGTCGAGCGCGGAAACGTTGCCGAGTTCTATCAATTTGCTCATACCGCCGTAGGCTTCTACTTCGATACGGTCTAAAATTTTAGGGTTTGCACGGCCTGCGCGAATACCGCTATATTCGTTTTCGAGCGCGTTGAGCGTTTTTTCCGCTTTTTCTTCGAGTTCGAGCATCATTTCTTCTACTTTTTCGTTTTCAATCATAATATTATCCTCCGTTTTAGGTGTTTTATTTTTTCTAAGTTCAGTAAAGGGGACACCGATTTATACGCAAATCAGCGTGCCGAGATCTTTTTCTCCGCATACGGCGCGAATAATCGAATTCTCTTCGTTCAGCCCGAACGCAAGCGTAGGCACGTTGTTTTCCATACACATAGTCGCCGCCGTAAAGTCGATTACCTTTAACCCGCGATTGATGATATCGGCGTATTTCAAGGATTCGTATTTTTTCGCAAACGGGTTGGTTTTCGGGTCGGAATCGTAAATGCCGTCTACGTTCTTTGCCATAAGGAGCATATCCGCATCAATTTCGCAAGCGCGAAGGGCAGCCGCCGTATCGGTGGAGCAGTAAGGATTTCCCGTTCCGCAAGCAAAAATAACGATTCTGCCCATTTCAAAATGTCTAAGGGCTTTTCTTAAAATAAACGGCTCAGCGAGTGAAACCATATCAAGCGCAGTTTGCACGCGTACGGGCACGCCACGCTGTTCGATTGCATCCATCATAGCCAAAGAATTCATAACGGTTGCGAGCATACCCATATGGTCGGCAGTCGTTCTGTCCATATTCGTACCCTGACGGCCACGCCAGAAATTTCCCCCGCCGATTACGAGCCCGACCTGTACGCCCATATTATGTATGGCGACGATTTGTTCCACGACCCCTGCGATAACTTCGTGATTAAGTCCGAACCGTTGATCCCCCGCGAGCGCTTCGCCCGAAAGTTTCAAAAGTACTCTCTTGTATTTTGGCTGCATAGTTTGGTATCCTCCGCTGTTAAATTCAGGAATTTTTCCGCGCGAAAAACGCCCGCAAAAACGCCTTTTAAACATTATACCATATTTTGCAAAAGAAAGCTATACAAATAAGCAAAAAAGTTTAGAAAAATTATAAGTTTTTTTGTAAGAAATTAAAAAATTTTACGGGATTTCTACCCTACCCCCGTCGGAAGTTAAGGGAAAGAGATTGCCACGCTACACTTCGTTTCGCTCGCAATGACGTGGTTAAGGGTCAAGGGGATTATCCTTTATAGCATAAGCCACGTATATAGAAAAATTTTTACAACAGTTTGTGATGTAAGCCGATACTTATAAATTTTAAAATGTTATACTACGGATATGAAAACTTATCGTACATTTAATAGTATTCTTCAAGAACTTTTGCAACAAAAAGGCTGGACGGAAAAAGAATTTTCCGAACTCGTAGGTATAAGCCAAAAACAAGTTAAGGCGTGGTTATTAGGAAAACACAAACCGAGAGTGGCGTCTTTAATAAAGATTGCTAAGTCTTGTAAAGTGTCTGCTAATTATTTATTAGGCATAGATTAAAACACACCTCATCCGTCGGCTTACGCCGACACCTTCCCCCACTGGGGAAGGCTTTCTTTACGGAAGATTTCTATTGACTTTTTCTAAACGGTGTGCTATAATGAAATCAATAATTTAGCCTTCTCCTGTGGGAGAAGGGGGACCACGATAGTGGTGGATGAGGAGTTCCCGTGATACCTTACAAAAAAGAGCTTGTAAAAAACGCAAAAGCTTTAAGAAAAAATATGACCGACGAAGAAAAAAAGCTATGGTATAACGTCTTAAAAAAATTACCTATTACCGTCCACAGGCAACATAATATCGAAAATTATATCGTGGATTTTTATATCGCTTCGAAAAAAATCGTTATCGAAGTAGACGGCTTACAGCACAAAACACCTGAAATGCTACAAGCCGATAACCTTAGAGATGAAAATTTATCTGCTTGGGGTATTCAAGTTTTACGGTATGACAACAAGGACGTGAACAAAAATTTAAACGCCGTTGCCGAAGATATTTTACGGCGTTTGCATTTATCTTTCGACGATTTGAAATAACGCTTACAATAAAGAAAAACCCGCGAAATTGCGGGTTTTTTCGTTTGGTTTTTGATTTTTGCTTATTTCTTCATTGCCGCTACTTGCTTTGCAACTTCTTCGCTTAAATCTTCGCTCTTCTTTTCAAGACCTTCGCCCATTACGAAGAACGCGAACTTGTTGATAGCCGTGTTGCCGCCTTTCAAAAGTTCTGCAACTTTCTTGGAATCGTCTTTGATGAACGCTTGTTCTAAAAGACAGTTTTCTTCGTAGAATTTCTTAATTCTACCCATAACCATCTTTTCAGCAATCGCTTCGGGTTTGCCTTCGTTGATTGCTTGTTGCTTTAACACTTCCTTTTCTCTTTCAAGCGTTTCAGCCGAAACTTCTTCCTTTGCAAGGTATGCAGGCTTCGTGAATGCGATTTGAAGGGTGATATCGTGCGCAACTTCTTTTGCTTCCGCCGTTGCTTCTCCTGCCATATCCAACATTACGCCGAGCTTACCGCCTAAGTGAATATAGCTTTCTAAGAAACCTTCGGTTTCGTATCTAACAAATCTTCTTACGGCAATCTTTTCACCGATTACCGCGATTTTGCTCTTCAAATATTCTTCTACCGTGCCGTTATCCATTGCGCAAGCCAACAAAGCTTCTACGTTTGCAGGGTTTTCTTTTACGATTACCTTTGCTGCTTCGTTTGCGATTTCAAGGAATTGCGGGTTCTTTGCTACGAAGTCGGATTCGCAGTTGAGTTCGATCAACACGCCCGTCTTGCCTTCGATATAGCAAGCCACGATACCTTCCGCAGCAATACGGGAAGCTTTCTTTTCTGCCTTTGCAATCCCTCTTTCTCTCAAAAGGTCTGCCGCTTTGCTCATATCGCCGTCAGCGTCCGTCAACGCTCTTTTGCAGTCCATAACGCCTGCGCCCGTTTTTTCGCGGAGCGCCATTACGTCCTTAGCCGTAAATGCCATAATTATTATCTCCTTTTCGATTTATTCTAAATACGTGATAGCTTACGCGTTGTCTTACGCTTCCGCTACTTCTTCCGCCGCCGCTACGACTTCTTCAATGTCCATAGCAACCGCTTCTTCGCCTTCCGCTGCTTCTTCCGCTACGGGAGCAAGCGCTTCTTCGCCTTGATTTGCTTCGATAACCGCATTTGCGATTACGGAAGAAATCAACTTAATTGCGCGGATTGCGTCGTCGTTGCCGGGAATTACGTAGTCGATTTCGTCAGGGTCGCAGTTCGTATCGGTGATTGCGACGATTTTGATGCCGAGCTTCTTCGCTTCTTTGATTGCGATATCTTCGTTGTGGGGGTCAACCACGAACATAACGCCGGGCATAGATTTCATTTTCTTCACGCCGCCAAGATTTGCTTGCAACTTGCCCATTTCTTTCTTCAAAAGCATAACTTCTTTCTTGGGAAGTGCTTCAAAGTCGCCGTTTGCTTCCATTGCTTCTAACTTTTCAAGACGTTCTACACGGCTTCTCATGGTTTTGAAGTTGGTCAAGCAACCGCCGAGCCAACGGGTGTTCACGTAGTACTGTCCGCATCTTTCCGCTTCTTCTTTAATTGCGTCTTGCGCTTGCTTTTTCGTACCTACGAAAAGCACGGATTTACCTGCTTTCGCTTGTTCGCAAACGAACGCGTACGCTTCTTCGACAAGCGTTGCGGTGATTTGCAAGTCGATAATGTGAATATCGTTTCTTGCCGCGAAGATGTACTTCTTCATTTTCGGGTTCCACTTTCTCGTTTGATGACCGAAGTGTACGCCTGCTTCTAAGAGCTGCTTCATAGTGATAACTGCCATAATTCAAACCTCCGTTTTTCCTCCTCGCCTTGCGTTTGGCTCGCAACTTATCCGCATTAAAAGATTTTACGGACACGGATTGCGCACAAGATTCGAGTGTGAATTTTTAGCTATACTATTTTACCATAAAGAACGAACGATTGCAAGCTATTTTGCTATTATTCTAAGGATTTTTTGGGATTTTTTGTTTTTTGTTTGATTTTTTTATGCGTTTTTATAAAACGATTGCCACACTACAATTCGTTTCGCTCGCAACGACGGCGCTGGAAAGGCGTTTTACGTGATTGTGAAGAAGCGATAGCGACTGCGACAATCTAAGCAAAAACGGCTTGAAAATCACCTTTTCAAGCCGTTTCCTTTTTTATTTGCTTAGTCTGCGCCGTCGAGCTTCATTGCTTCGTCGCTATTCAAATACTGCTCGTATTGATTGCAAAATTCCGCAAAGACTTCGTCCATTAACTGTTCGTCCGTTAAAGGCAACAATTCTTGGTCTTCCCCTTCGCCTTTTAAGAGAAAGATTACGATTTCGTCTTCTTCGTCTTCCGATTCAGGGTCGGCTTTTTGGAAGAAACAATACCATTCTCCTTTATAGTCGATCGTAGCCACGTGCAGGAATTTTTCAACGTTCCCTTCGTCGTCTTCGAGTTCGATAATATTTTGTTCTTCGTAATCTTCTTCCGTCAAAATATCTTTGTCCATTGTTCATTCGCTCCTTTTTTATTTTTCCGCGTTCTCGCTTTGCGCGCGTTCGCGTTTTTTCCGTCTTTCTAAATAGCTTTCTAAAATATACGAAGCGGCGATAGAATCAATCGTCTTTTTCCTATCCCCACGCTTCACGCCCCCAGCAATTTGCGTTTCCCGCGCGAGCATAGTCGTAAACCGTTCGTCTTCCAGCTCGATAGGCAAATTCGTTTGCGCCCTTAACGCGTCTACGAATTCTTGCGTTTTTACCGTTTGCACGCTCTCCGACCCGTCGAAATTCACAGGCATACCGCATACGATTACCCCTGCCCCGCGCTCGGTGGCAATTTTTGCTATCGCCCCTACGTCTACGGAGAAATTGCGGGTGCGAAAATACGTTTCGCAAGGAATTGCGTATTCGTTAAAGGGATCGGAAATTGCTACGCCGATTCGTTTATCGCCTATATCAAAGGCTATTGCTTTCTTACCTATCATATTGCTATTATACCATAAAATAGGCGTTTCGTCTACCGTTTGAAAGAAGTTTATGCGTATACTTTCAGAAAATTTTCACATACTGACAACGCGAAGCCGTTTTTCGACGGTTTTGCTAAGGAGGTTGCCGTATGGAAAAATTTGCAATCGGCTTGTTGCTCGGCGGTTTAGGCGGAGCAATTCTCGCCGCAAACAGTTGCAAAATGCGTACGCTCGTCAGAAAAGGGCAGGAAGAGATGAAAGCTAAGCTCGACCAGATGTTGGATGAAAAAATCCGCGAAATGGACGGCGCAGCTACCTATCCCGCTACGCCCGTCGTCGTAGACGAAGACGACGCGAAAACGGCGGGTAAAAAAGCGAAGAAATAACGCTTCTTACCCACAAAAGCTCTCGCAGGCGTGTCCGCGAGAGCTTTTGTTATTAGTTGCCTTGTTTCTTTAAGCGTACGTTTTCCGATTTTAAAAACTCGATTTCGTCGCGAAGACGAGCGTTTTCCGCCTTTAAGCCTTGCGCTAAGCGGTCGTATAAAGCGTTGATTTCGTTTTCTAATCTACGCCGTAAAAAATCCCGATCGGGCGCAGGCTTAGCCGTGCGAAGTTTGTTTGCGTTTCTGCCTAAGCTTACTTCTTCGTCAAGCCCCAGCTCCCGCGCGATTGCCGCGATACGCTCGGGTTCTTTTTTTAAGGTGTTGCGGTATTTATTTTGCAAGCGAAGCATCAATTTATCGTCGCCTGCCGAAAGGTTGCAAATAGCTCTGCGCACCGACACCCCCTTGCTCTTTTCCGCTAAAATACTGCGGAGCGCTTCGTCCGTTTCTTCTTCGGTAAATTCACGAATTTTTTCCACCGAAAGTTCCGTGCCGTCTAAAAGCTTGACGATTCGTTCGTCGCCTTTGGAATTTTTCATAAGTGCGTAGTAATAGTTGCGCACGCTGCCTTTGGCTCTGCCGTGCTTGACTCCGTAGGACTCGAACAGCCAAGTGAGCGTTTTGCCCTTTTGTCTGCCTTCCTTGATGTATTCGACCAAAGTTTTCGCTTCTTCTTCCGTGTAGCCGTTGATTTTGTTCATAAATTCCTCCGTTTTTTGGGTTCACCCCGTCGTTTGAAAGAATTATTAACCTATTTTTTCCATTTTATACATTGAATTTTAGAAAAAAGAATATAGTAAACTATGAAAATTTATTTTTTATCTTCTCGGCCTTGCGCGTTGACCTTGAACGGCGCGTATTTCGGGCTTACCGATTCTTTTGAAAAATTCGCCGAAGTATCCCCCAAAGACAACCTGCTCGCGGAATTTATCCCCGAAGGCGCGTCGCCTATCCGTTTTTTTATTAACGAAAATTTACGCTTTTCCGCTCCCGACGGTTGCGAAGTATATTTACTAAAAGACGGCGTGGCGGTGTTTGCGCGGGATTTTCCGCCCAACGATTTTTCCTTACGGCCTATTTTGCAAAAACGGTTTTCAAATTGTCTTGCCACCCTTTTTAGGCAAGGGCGGATACAGCTTTCTATCGAACAGGACGGAGAACTTTTTATCGCAACCCTGCCCCCGTCTTTAACGCCCGTAGAACTTTACGAAGTCGGGGAATTTTTGCTCGTAGACGGAAAGACGGAACTTGCCGTTTATAACGCGCGCGCGGAGCTAATGTTGCACGAGCAAGTCCTTTCTTACGAGATTATAGAGCAAACCCTCAAAGCAACGCTACCCCTTTCGGATATGCTACGGCGAACGGCGGAGTGCGAATGGGATTGTTCAGGAGAAGAGCTTCAACAGGTTGCTTTTTCTTTACGGCAACAAGGCGGAGAAAAAGAACGCTTGCGCGACGAGCTACTCCCCTACGCTTTTTTGGAAAGCGTGTTAATCGGCGCAGAGTTTTCGGATTTTCTCTCCGACGAGCTACGGGAAAAAGCACCGTCTTTACGGGAGTTTTTGGGGGAATTTACGAGCGTGGTACTCACCGATAAGCCCGAAGAATTAGGGTTGGTCAGAAAAAAAGCAGAACGGTTGTTCGAAGTTTGCTACGTAAAAATTACGGTGGAAAACGGAAAGATTTGCGACGTACGGCTTTGAAAAGTTTTATCCTATCAAACACTTGACTTAAAAAAGGAATTGTGATACAATAAAAACACTAAAAACTTTCACAAAAAAGGGGTAAAATTATGTTTTTCTTTGACAAAAGGTCAGCTCTCAAACAGGCAAAAAAAGTATTAGCGAACGAACTTAGATTAGGCGTTCCTAACAATCCCGCGAAAGCCAGCGGAAAGTATAAATTTTTCGGCAAAAACATTCATTTAAACGTTGCCAGCGCCTTTTACTACGAAGTATGCGACGAACACGCCTTCTCGTTTCGGTTTGAATACCATAAAAATCAATATATCACTTTCCAAATCACCGCTAAGGGGTTGGATTTGACGTATACGCCGAACGGTATGCGTATGATTAAAGAGCAATATCCTGACTATGAATTTTTGTTCGATAAATCTTGTACGTATATGACTATCAACAGAGTACCCGTGCCCGATATCAAGCAAGTGGGCGCGGTGCTTAGCGGAATCGTAGAAAAATGGAACAATTCCGGTTTATACCGTCTTTTGTTGGAACTTTACAACGTTTAATTTACGGCATAAGAAAACGCTCCCGTTCGGGAGCGTTTTCCTTTCACGTTATCAATATTTCGTAATCTTGACCGACTTGATTATAATGGGTTTTACGGGGACTTTATATGTGTCTTGGTCTTTCGTGTTCCCCATAATCGGGTCGTGTTCGTTGGTATGCACTTTTACGTCTTGCGTAAATTGATTTTGCGCTTCTTCGTCCGTGCCGAGCGTGGAAATATACGAAGAAATCGCTTTTTGTAATTTTTCAAGCGTAGCTTTGCTTTCCGCCGAAAGCTTTGCAAACGTACAGTAAGCCGTATCCGAGCTTTCCGTCGTGGACAAATTAATCGAGAAAAGCGACGTTGCGCTGTTGTATTCGTAGCTTACGTTCTTGTTATACCCGCCGTCCGCGCGTTTTACCGTCACTTCGCCCGTATCTTTGGGCGTGTAATACATAGTAAGCGCGCCGTAGGATTGTTTCAACGCGCCGTTTTGCACGGTGAAGTTATTCTTAGCAAATTCCCCTTTCACGGTATAGGTGGGAATCGTTCTGTTTTCGTCGTCCCACACGGTTGCGGGGAAGCTTTGGTATTTGGAAACGATTTCAAAATAGTTCTTTTCGTGTTTGAGCGCAAGGCTACCGTCTAAATCGTCCGCTTTATATTCATACCCGCCCGTATACATCTTACTGTCCGCATAGTCGTGAACGAGCAAATTTTTATAATACCCTTCGTCGGCAAGCTTAATAAAGTGACTGACCGTTGCGGGGGCTATTTTTCTATATAAGGTATATTCGAGCGTATACGTTTTGTCGTTAAACGCAATTTTTATCTCCGCTTCGGGACGGTCGGTCGTACAGCCGACAAACGTCGTTGCCGAAGCCACTACGCATCCGAGCGCAAGCGTGGTATAAAGCAATTTTTTGCATACTTTTTTCATCATATCTCAACTCCGTTTCCGCTACGGTTTCCCCGCGCGGTACTACTCTTTTATTTTAGCCGTTATTTGCTTTTCCGTCAAGCGGTTTTACACGCTTTTGTAAGTTTTTACCGAATTTACACAAAAACGCCTTTTTTACGCCCGAACGCCCAGCCGTTCGCCCGCGCGAACGATCGTTTCGTTGCCGTCTTGGGTGTTTTTCAAAAGTTCTTCGTCGGGCAATACTTTATCTTTTTCAACGAGTACGATAATCGTTGACCCGCCGAATTCAAACCTGCCCTTTTCTTCTCCGCGCTTAAATTCCCCTGCCCCGTGATTATTCACGATTCTGCCGACCATCATTGCGCCGACTTCCACTTGCGCCACGTTGCCAAAGTTCGCCGTTTGCATTAAGGTATATTCACGGCAATTTTCCGTGAACACCCTGCGTTTTTCTAGCGCGGTGGGTTGCACGGTATGCAACTTGCCTTTAATGAACACGTTTTCGCCTTTTTGGCAATCGTCGAGATAGGCGTAGCGGTGATAATCGTCTACACAAAGGCGGAAAATAAAGCAATACCCGCCTTGAAATTTTCCCGCAAGCTCCGCGCTTTGCAACAGGGTTTCTACCGTGTAGGTATACCCCTTGACTTCGAAACGGCTGTCTTGGTCAATGGGAAATACCGTTAATTTCCCGTCGCAAGGCGAACAAAACGCCGTCGGCTCGCTATCGAACGGGCGAAGCTCTTTTTTGATACGGCGGGTGAAAAAGGCGTTGAAACAGGAATACTCTTCTTCTTCGTATTGCGCCATATCAATCTGATTTTTGCGTATATATTTTTTAATCATACCCTTCGAGAGCCGACTATCGAGATATTTCCCCGCGATTTTGGATACCCAACGGCAGGTCATGAGTTTCAAGATAGGTTTCCCAAACGGGTTGTAATATAAAAACCGCAGGGATTTTTTCGGCTTTTCTTCGGGGAGAAGAATTTTTCTCATACTCTTTCCTTATTTTATCCAGAAGAACCAAACGGGGCTGTAATCGAGCACGAACTTTTGAATTGCCAAAAGCCCAAGCACTAACAACACCACGCAAATCATGGTAATCAAGATTGCTTTGATTTTGAATTTCGGCGTATTGAAACGGAAGATAAACAGAAACGCTATCAACGCGTACGCGCAACTCATAATGATAAAGGTCGTATCTGAGAAACAATGCGGGTTCGTCGCAGGATTATACGCCGAAGGGTCGCGGAACATGGTTGCCACCATATAAAAGATAGGAAGCCCGATTGCCACGTTCGTGACGGGTAAGCCGACGTAGGAAGTTCTGCGTTCGTCGGGCGCGTTTTCCACGCGAATTGCTTCTTCTACGTTGAAATACGCCAAACGAATAAGCGCGCAAAGAGAGAACGCCACGAAAATAGGCGCGTAGTACCATTCACGCATACCCATACCCCAACCGATCATAATCGGGGCAACGCCGAAGGCGATAATATCGCTCAAAGAATCGATTTGCTCCCCGAACATTCTGTCTTGACGGGTTCTGTTCTTACGGGTCTTTGCCACCGCGCCGTCAAAGCTATCGCAAAAACCGCTGATAAGCAAGCACAGCACGCCGTAGCCGGGATGTTCAGATGCGGAAAAGAAAATCCCCGCTATCGCCGCCGCAACGGATAAATAGGTTAAAATCACCCCGTAATGCCAATGTCCTACGAAACGTTTACTCTCCATTGTTTTCACTCCTTTCTTCTTTCGTTATCGTTTGATTTTCTATTTCAGACGGAGCTTTTTCGCTCTCCGCCGTCGTTTGTTCGTCTTCCACACGCGGTACGATTTTCTTGCTCTTACCGCCCGTCATGTGATAAATCAGCGTATATACCCCGCTTACTATCATCAATAAATAATAGGAAATTAAGCGGGTAATCATCACGGCTACGACTACGAAATGGTTGCCGTATCCAAGCGCGCGATAGCTTTGAATATAGAGCAATTCGTAAATCCCCGACCCGCCCGGTAAGGGGAAGGCATTATAGCCGAGCGTAATGAACGCTTGCGCGCAGAAAATTTCCACAGGCGAAACACTCGGAAGCACCGCCGCGCAAACGAAATAGGTGATCATCAGTTGCGAAGTCCGTTGCAATACGTTAAACAGCAACGCCCATACGAACAGGGACGGGTGCTTTTTCACAACTTCGAAATCGTTGTGGTATTTTACGACCGCATCTTGCCATTTGTTGCGCCATTTTTCGGGCTTTTTCATAATCTTCATTTTCGCAAGAAGCGCAATTCCGCCGTTGCCCAGCTTTAACACGAATTTATCGTATTTCATGCAAGCGAAGAAAAACGCAAACAGCAAAATTTGCAACGCGAACCCGATTAAAACGATTACTTTTACCAGCGTTCCAAATTCCCCGAAAATCGAAAACCCTGCAATAAACGCAATCAGTCCCATTACCAAAATCGCGCCCGTATACGCGAAAATATTAAACATTAAGGAAAATCCTGAAGTACCGCCGTCTATCCCGTCGCGCACCATATAAAAAGCGGACGCGGGCTGACCGCCCGTCGCGCTCGGCGTCAACGCCGAATAATATAAATCAGACGTGGAATACGCAAGCGACGAACGGAATTTAGGCCGATACCCAAACCGCCTGACGACGATATGTAAGCTAATGGCTTCAAATAAAATAAACAAAAGCATACAAACGAACGCGCCTAAGAGTATCCACAAATTACATTCCGCGAAATATTCTTTGATATCGGTATAGCTCAAATCCTTATTGCTCGTGAACAAAATGACGAGCGTAATCACCAACAGCGCAACGACGAATAAGCCGTTCAAAAGCTGTTTTTTAACCGTTTTTGAAATCTTCATCTTGCGCTCCTTTTGGTTTTTTCACCCGATTTTTTGTAATCGTATACAATACGCTGTTTCTATTTTAACAAATCCGTAAGAAAAAGTCAAGTGCCGTAATTCCATTCGGGGAAAATTCTATAAAAAAACGAAAAAAACTCCCCCGAACTTGTCCGTTCGGGGGGATTTTTTGTGAATAAACTTATTTAAGTTCAGCCGTTGCGCCGTTTTCTTTAAGCTTCGCAACGAGAGCTTCTGCGTCTGCCTTAGGCGCGTTTTCTTTAATAACGCCCATAGCTTCCACAGCTTTCTTCGCGTCTGCAAGACCAAGACCCGTAGCTTCACGAACAACCTTGATGATTGCGATCTTGTTAGGTCCGATATCTTTAAGCACAACGTCGAATTCCGTCTTTTCTTCCACAGCGGGAGCAGCTTCTGCAGCAGCACCTGCACCAGCAGCAGCAACGGGAGCAGCCGCGCTTACGCCAAATTCAGCTTCAAGAGCTTTTACGAGTTCGTTGAGTTCCAAAACAGACATAGCTTTTACGTCTTCAATGAGTTTTTGAATATCCATAATAATTTTTAATCCTCCGAATTTTTTTAAATGATTTTTTTTAATAAATTAGTTGCTTTCTTTTGCTTTTGCAATCGTATCCAAAACGTATACGAACTTGGAGATGGAAGACTGCAAGCAGCCGAGCATCTTCGCGATAAGAACGTCTTTGGAAGGAATTGCGGAAAGTTCCTTAACCGCCGCTTTATCCAAATATTTGTTTTCAAGATATGCGCACTTGGGAACGATTTTTTCAACGAGAGCAGGGTTTTCTTTGGTCGCTTTCGCAAAGATTGCCGCACCCGACGTTTCGTCCGCACAGAACACGGTTGCCGTCGTGCCGTTCAAATCTTTATCGAAATCAGTCACCCCGAGTTCGTTGAACGCCTTTCTTACGAGCGTGTTTTTATAAACCTTGTATTCGCAGTTCGCTTCTTTGAATTTGTTTCTCAAAGCGGTCACTTCGAGCACGGTAAGTTTATTATAGTCCGCCAACACAACGGATTTGCTCGCAGAAATCTTGCTCTTAATTTCTTCTACGATAAGTTTTTTAGCTTCTACATTCGCCGACATAATTACCTCCTTTAAGCGGTGTTTCCGCCTGACAATAAAAATACCTTATACCGCGCGGCATAAGGACGTCAATCTCGTTTAGAAATTTCAATCTTATCCCTCGACGAGCGGTGTTCCATCAAACCTTTCGGTACTCGTTGTCTGCGGTTTTGATCTTTTTTACTTGTCTATTATAACATTTCCGTCAAAGGCAGTCAACTGTTTTTGACCGCCTTTAACGAATTTTTTTGTTTTTTACGCTTTCGTTTCTACTTTCACGCCAGGACCCATCGTGGAAGCGATCGTCACGCTCTTAATGTATTGTCCTTTTGCTGCAGCGGGTTTCGCCTTAACGATTGCATCGTAAAGCGCCGTAAAGTTTTCCACGAGCTTTTCTTTGCCGAAGCTCTTCTTGCCGATAGGGCAGTGGATAATAGCCGTTTTGTCAAGTCTATATTCTACTTTACCTGCTTTTACTTCTTTGATTGCCTTTTCAACGTCCATCGTCACCGTGCCGCTCTTGGGGTTAGGCATCAAGCCCTTAGGACCAAGCACACGACCGATACGACCTACCATACCCATCATATCGGGGGTGGTGATCATAACGTCGAAATCGAACCAGTTTTCGTTTTGGATTTTCGCGATAAGTTCTTCCGCGCCTACGAAGTCTGCGCCCGCTGCTTGCGCCGCGTCCGCTTTCGCGCCCTTTGCGATTACGAGAACTCTCTTGGTTTTCCCCGTTCCGTTGGGAAGAACGAGTACGCCGCGAACTTGTTGGTCTGCTTGACGAGGGTCAACGCCCAAACGAACGTGCATTTCGATCGTTTCGTCGAATTTTGCTTTCGCCGTTTCAAGCAATACGGAAACCGCTTCTTCGGCTGCGTATTGTTTCGTCAAGTCAAATGCTTTTACGCTATCTTGATATTTTTTTCCGTGTTTCATTTTTTATTATCCTCCTTGTGGTCAATCGCGAGAGTTTCCTCTCTGCCACCGCTCTCCTATCAGTCCTCTACGGTGACGCCCATACTGCGGGCGGTACCTGCAACCATACTCATTGCGCTTTCAAGCGACGTACAGTTCAAATCGGGCATTTTGATTTTCGCGATTTCTTCAACCTGCGCTTTCGTGAGCTTGCCGACTTTTACCGAGTTGGGCTTTGCGCTTGCCGTTTCTAAACCAAGTGCTTTCTTGATAAGAACGGGAGCGGGGGGAGTCTTCAAAATGAAGGTGAACGAACGATCTTGGTAAATCGTGACGACCACCGGAATAATGAGACCGGGTTTGTCTGCCGTTTTTGCATTGAACTCCTTCGTGAATCCGGGAAGGTTGATACCGAACGGACCAAGCGTAGAACCTACGGGAGGGGCGGGGGTAGCTTTCCCTGCGGGAAGTTGCAATTTTACGACTGCTGTGATTTTCTTAGCCATAAATATTTTCTCCTATTGTGGTTTTATCGTGACGCCCTGAAAAATTTGACGTCTCTCCCACTTTTTTAACAAATGGTTAGCTTTCGCTCGAAAGCGAAAGGATTATTCCGCTTCTTCTGCGGAAGGTTCGGGAAGGGGCGCGTCCACTTTCTTGATTTGAATGTACTCCACTTCCACGTCCGTGCTTCTGCCGAACATCGTCGTTGCGACCTTCGCTTTTTGCGCGGCGTCGTTAAGCGATTTAATCGTACCCAAAAATCCTTTCAACGGACCGTCTTCGATAGACACCGTGTCGCCCACCGTGAAGTCTACTTCCGCGACGATCGTTTCAAGGCGCATCTTGCGGATTTCTTCTTCGTTCATAGGCTTAGGTCTACCCTGCGGACCGCAAAAACCCGTCACGCCACGAGTACTCGTCACGTAATACCAGATTTGGTTGGTGTAGATCATTTTAATAAAGACGTAGCAAGGCAAAAGTTTTCTTTCGACGACTTTCTTCTTGCCGTTCTTTTCTTCAATGACCTGTTCCATCGGGATTTTAAGGTCAACGATATAATCCCCTAAATTGTTGTTTTCGATCAGCTTTTCCAAGCTGTCTTTTACCATCGCTTCATACCCTGAATAGGTGTGAAGAATATACCACTTGGGTTGTTCGTTTTGCGGCATACTATTCTCCTTCCCCGTTAGATATTCGTGATGACTTCGAGAAGCCAACCGAGCAACGCGTCAACACCCGTGACGACCGCGAGAAACGCGGCAACGACTACGAGTACGACGCCCGTCGTTTTCAAAACGGTGGTAAACTTAGGCCAAGTGACCCTTTTCAGTTCGGAAAAGGTTTCCTTGAACTTCGCCCCCACGCGACGGAACCAATTAGGTTTCTTGTTTTTCGTTTTAGTTGCGTTTGCCATTTTTAACCTCTGTTCGCCTTTCCCGCGCTTACGCGACGAAAGGACGTTTGCGATTATTTGGATTCTTTGTGTTCGGTGTGCTTTTTGCAGAAAGGACAATACTTAGAAAGAACGAGTCTGTCGGGATCGTTTTTCTTGTTTTTAATCGTGTCGTAGTTTCTGTGCTTACATTCCGTACATTCGAACGTAATTTTAGCTCTTGCCGTCTTGGTTGCCATAATCAAAACTCCATACAAAAAAATTACACCCCTTCGAGTGCGTAAATACAGTCTACCACATTTGAAGGGGCTTGTCAATCTTTTTTGCGTAATTTTTTAAAAATTTTTATTTTTTATTTTTTAAGTTTTTTTCGTAGGAGAAAGGATTAGTCCTTTTCAAGCGTGACAATACCTTGCCCGTAAAAATCAAACGTTATCTTTCCGTCTTCCACCGTCACTTCCATCGACTCTCCTTCTTCAAACAAGGTTATCACGTTTCCTTCGCCTTGTTCCCAAGTGCCCGTCACGCTTTCGCTCACACCGTCGATTTCTATGGAAATTGTCATCGTTCCGTCTTCTTTTAAAACGATCTGCATTAAATCTTCGTGAAATAACTTTCCTTCGTATTCGTCGCCTGCATAAAGGAGCACGGTTTGACCGTCTACCGTCGTGGATACGTATGAAAATTTATACGTGCCAGCTAAGCCCGTATCTCCGCAAGCGGTGAACCCGAACGCGAAGAAAATAACCGCCAACAGCGAAAGGAAAAAAAGTTTGCATTTTTTCATAAGACTTTCTCCTGCTCAAAACAAATATTATTTCTTTTTAAGAACGAACCTTGCTCCGTGAGATTCGTATTGAAGAGTGCCGTCTTTATAAAGCGCGAGCTTGGATTTATTCATTACCACGACCGTGCTTCCAGGATAACCCGACACCGAGCCGTCCATCGTTTCATACGTACCTTCGTATTGCTCGGCTACTTGCAACACCCCGTCTACGTAAGCTTTTTGAACGAACGAGAATTTCCCTTCATCGCTGAGCGAAATGGTCATCATCCCTTCGGGAACGGTGATACCCTCATATTCGTCGCCTATGTAATATCTGGTGTTATCGTCCAACAAATAGTAAAATTCGTAGTAGCCCACGACGGAAGTATCTTCTTTCTTGCTCGATTCTCCGCTTTCCTTTTCAAGAATACACATGCCTACGCCTTCCATAGGAAATTCAAGAACGCCGTCTTTAAGCGTATACGTTCTCGACGCTTTGCCTACTTTAATTTTTATCTTGTTTCCGCTTGCTTTTTCCCAAGAAGCTTCTTCGGTGTGCGGAATTCCCCCTTCTTCGTCTATCATAATTAAAGTAAATCTTCCGTTGCTTTCCAACTTAATCGTTATAAAATCTTTGGGTATCACTATTCCCATATATTCCG
>JAEIGA010007635.1_pt1 | contig 16403 bp, 15 predicted proteins | sample 9270691 | NCBI WGS metagenome assembly JAEIGA01 (sample SAMN17057246, study PRJNA624740) | gut metagenome | biome: biome; isolation source: fecal sample | host: Bos grunniens | place: China: Xizang | collected 2019
CAATGCCTTTTTAATTGGTAACCTTTAATAATTGGTAATATTTAGAATATATTGAATCGACGCCGATTTAGTTGAAAATAGTCAAATATGTATTCGAGGTGGTCAGATGAAAGAAAAAATATTTAATGAAACAATTGAATATGCTGAACAAATGGATCAACAGGATGAACTGTCCTATTTTCGCGATGAATTTTACCTAAAAAAGGGGACCATTTATTTAGATGGTAATTCTCTTGGTTTAGTATCAAAGAGAGCGGAAAAATCTTTATTAGAATTATTTCAATCATGGAAGAACTTTGCGATTGATGGGTGGATGGAAGGAAGATGCGCTTGGTTTCATCTATCTGAACAGCTAGGGGTTAAATGTGCTCCATTAATAGGAGCTCGACCTGAGGAAGTCATTATGACAGGTTCTACTACGAGCAATCTTCATCAGCTTGTTTCTTCATTTTATCATCCGATAGGTAACAAGACAAAAATACTTGCTGATGAATTAACATTTCCTTCAGATCTCTACGCATTACAAAGTCAAATCTCATTAAAAGGATATAACCCTGATTATCACTTAGTTTTAGTGGAAAGTAAGGATGGTAGAACGATAGAAGAAGCCGATATTATTGCCGCAATGACGGATGACATTGCCTTAATTGTTTTACCAAGTGTTTTATATCGAAGCGGTCAAGCTTTAAATATTAAGCTATTAACGGATGAAGCCCACAAACGGAATATAATGATAGGATTTGATTTATGTCATTCAATCGGTGCTATTCCGCATGAAATGACCAAATGGGATGTTGACTTTGCTGTTTGGTGCAACTATAAATATTTAAATGCTGGTCCAGGAAGTGTAGGAGGACTCTTTGTGAATAAGAAACATTTTTCCTGCACACCAGGATTGGCAGGTTGGTTTAGCTCTGATAAAAGTAAGCAATTTGATCTGGATAATACATTGACAGTTGCGGATGGGATTGGCAAGTTTCAAATGGGAACCCCACATATATTAAGTTTGGCTCCGCTTATCGGTTCGCTTGAACTTTTTGAAGAAGCTGGTATAGCAAGACTTCATAAAAAATCTCTGAAGTTAACGAAATATTTTATGGATTTAGTTGATACAGTATTAAGAGATTATCATTTTACCATTGGAAATCCAATTGAGGACAACCGTCGAGGTGGTCACATATTGTTAGAGCACGAGGAAGCTACAAGAATTTGTAAAGCTTTAAAGGTAAATGGAATTGTTCCGGACTTTAGGGTGCCGAATGGAATACGATTTGCACCTGTTCCGCTTTATAATACTTTTACTGAAGTATGGAGAGCGATTCAAATTTTAAAGAAAATTATGGAGCATGAGGAATATAAGCTGTTTACAAATACACGAGAAGTGATTGCGTAACGAATAGAGGAGGGGAGCAAAATGACTTGGATCGATATTTCTCAGCCGTTGACCGCTACTATTGCTGTATGGCCAGGTGATACAGCTTTTCGATATACAGTATCCTGCACGAAAGAAGAGAGTGGGTCAGTCAACATTGGAAAATTAACGATGAGCACGCATACAGGTACGCATATTGATGCACCGTTTCATTTCAATAATAATGGCCTGAGGGTATTAGATTTAAATATATCAGTATATGTTGGAAAAGCGAGAGTGATAGATGTTTCTGCTTATGAAAGTATTGGCAGAGAACAACTAGTCTCCTTTGAACTAGAGGGGGTTAAACGACTGCTTCTAAAAACCAAATCATCTAGCAACCCTGCTATTTTTCCTGAAAAGATATCTTTCTTACGGGAAGATGCTGCACCATTTCTTCAAGCGAAGGGAGTTGTATTGATTGGTGTAGATGTACCTTCAGTAGACCCTTTGGATAGTAAAGAGCTTCCTGTACACCATGCTTTGTTTCATCACGGTGTTCATATTTTGGAGAATATCGTACTCTCCCAAGTGGAGGAAGGAGATTATGAGTTGATTGCTCTGCCCCTAGCTTTGGCAGAAGCAGATGGCAGTCCTGTTCGAGCTATTATTAAGCCTACATGAAGTTAGGGGGAAAACTTGTGCAAAATGAGGAAGAGTTAGTAAACGAAAACGGAATCCATACAAATTTTTTTCAAGAGATGACATATGGAGAGTATTTGCAATTAAACTCTTTGTTATCTAGTCAAAAGACGTTATCTTCTCATCATGATGAGACACTGTTTATTATTATTCATCAAGTAAGTGAGTTATGGATGAAGCTAATTTTACATGAACTAAAGGCGGCGACGATAAGTATTCAGAATGATGAGCTTCAGCCAGCATTCAAAATGCTAGCTCGCATTTCCAATATTCAAACGCAAATAATTTCAGCTTGGGATGTACTAGCAACGCTAACTCCAGCAGAGTATGTTGAATTCCGTGACACTCTAGGAAAGGCATCTGGCTTTCAATCCTATCAATATAGGATGTTAGAATTTATATTGGGATATAAAACGAGACATGTCCTTGAAATCTATAAGAAAGATCAAGTACTTTATAGCCAGCTTTATGAGGCTCTAAAAGCGCCAAGCTTATATGATGTTTCTATTCAATCATTGTCTAAAGCTGGTTTTCCGATTGAAAATGAGCTTATTTACCGTGATTATACGAAAAATTATGTAAGAGATAAAACAGTTGAAGCTGCCTGGCTAGAAGTTTATCGAAATGTTGATCAATACTGGAATTTATATCAATTAGCCGAGAAGTTAGTTGATATTGAAGATTGCTTTCAACAATGGCGGTTTCGTCATATGAAAACCGTAGAACGAATCATTGGTCATAAAGTCGGGACAGGTGGATCCTCAGGAGTGACGTATTTAAAAAAAGTATTAGATCATTACTTTTTCCCAGAGCTATGGGATATACGGACACAGCTATAAATCTAGATTAATGTTTCTAAGGGGGAAGCTTTGTTCAAGTCAGCTCATACTCTTTATTCATGTTGAGTTGGGAATGTCAATAAAAACTCCCCCTAGTTGCTTACGGAGGAGTTTTATGTGTCTTTATATGTAGCATATCGCTCGAAAATATGAAGCTTTTGATTGCGGCGTATTTACTTTTATCATTGGTGGTTTCGAATAAGGAATTGTGTTTTATCGTTTTCTTGTGAATGCTCGAATTCTTCTAATAAGATCGAGTAAAGCTTTAAATCATGCTGTTTACCTTTCGCATGAATCCCTTTTCGAATAATACCCTCAAAGGTCATTCCACTTTTCTCCATCACTCTTTGTGAGCCGATGTTTTCAATCATACAACGAGCTTGAATTCGAACTAAATTCATTTCAGTAAAACCAAAATGAATAAGTGCTTTTGCAGCTTCAGTTGTAATCCCTTTTCCCCAGTATGCTCTAGCAATCGCGTAGCCGATTTCCGCAGTAAAATGTTTTGGCTGCCATGAAACAAAATCGACGGTTCCAATCAGTTTGCCGTTCTCTTTTAATTCTATGCCCAAAGGTGCAATCTTTTTTAGGGCGTATTGCTGATTGACGAAGTGGATAAAGCCTTTAGTGTCCATGATTGTTCCATGCCGATCCCATGTAACATATTTGCTCACATTTTCATCGGAAGTGTATTCGTAAATATCTTCAGCATCATCAAAGGTGATTTTTCGTAAAATTAGGCGTTCAGTTTCAATTACTGGTAAATATCCGTAACTTTGTGAAATCTCCATAAAATCACTCCCATTAGAATAGAATGCAAGCAATACTATATATTAACCTCGAAGAAAAGGTAGAACATGTTATTAGAGAGTAGCCCCTATTGGGAAGGGGCTTCCTGAAATGATAAATAACTTTGAAATCGGATAACTGTGTCTTGGCGTTATCCTTATCTTAGCCGGCAACCTCCATTACATACGGAGCTATATAGAACGCTTGCTCTTTGGTTATTGTCTAGTTTTTTCTTTTGTTACCCTTGCTTTTTCATTCGCAGGACTTCATCTGCATCGGGTGTAACAAATAATGTTGTTTGGTGATCGTAAATGACAAATCCGGGCTTTGCTCCGTTTGGCTTTTTAACATGACGGATCGCTGTATAGTCAACCGGAACACGGCTTGAATTTTTCGCTTTACTGTAAAATGCAGCTAATAAAGCTGCTTCGTGAATCGTGTTTTCCGAAGGCGAGCTGTTTCGAATGACAACGTGGGAGCCGGGAATATCCTTTGTGTGTAGCCAAATGTCATCGCGACGGCTGAATTTGTTCGTTAAAAATTCATTTTGCTTATTATTTTTTCCGACATAAATGGTGTCGCCGTCAGTAGAAATGTACTCATCTAAAATTGGCTTTTTATCCTTCGATTTTTTAAAGCCTTTTTTATGTCTTTGTTTTAAATAGCCGCCCTCTTGTAGCTCTTCGCGCATTTCTTCAATATCGCGCGGATCTGCTGAGTCAAGCTGCTGCAGTAACGCCTCGAAATAATTCACTTCTTCATTTGCCAGTTTGATTTGCTCGGTCACATATTCAACGGCATTTTTCGCTTTTTGGTATTTTGTGAAATATTTTTGAGCGTTCTTTGAAGGTGTTTTTTGTGAATCTAACGGAATGGTAATTGTCGCACCGCTTTCATCATAATAGTTAATCAGTTGAATCTCTTTCATACCTTGCTGTAGCTGATAAATATTTGCTGTCAGCAATTCACCGTATAATTTATATTGTTCGCCCTTTTCACTTTCTGTTAATGTTGCCTGTAGCTTTTTAATTTTCTTTTCATTTTTGGATTTTTCATTGATAATAAAGCGCTCCAAATCTTGCCCTTGTTGCTTGATACGGTCGCGGGCAGCTTTTCCAAAGTAAAAGCGGTCCAGCATTTCGCTTAATGAAGAGAAAGATTTCATTTTTTGGTCAGCATGCGTTAATGGTATGCAATAATAAATTTCCTTTGCTTGCTTCAGCATAATTACTGGACTGTATTTTCTGCTTTGAAAAGGTGTCATTATTTTATGGAAAGCATTAATGACATTCTCTTGCGTAGGAAGTTTGCATTCAAATAGTATTTCTTTAGCCAGGAGTGGAGAGATACCGGCAAATGCTGCAACTAGTTGCTTATCTAAAGAACCTGCATTAAAGTCAAGGACTTTTAAAATATCCTCATCTGAAGAGGCTAAAGGGTTTAGCTTTTGTTGAGCAGGCGGGAATTTATAAGTTTGCCCAGGCAGAATTGCTCTATGTGAATTGACTGCGTATGATACGTGTTTAATGCTGTCGAGAATAACATTGTTCTCTTTATTAACTAATATAATATTGCTGTGTCTACCCATAATCTCCACAATCAGCTTTTTATAGCTTAAATCTCCTAGCTCATCCCGGCCTTTAATATCAAAAATAATCATTCGATCGAGCTCATGCTGAGTAATATTTTCGATGATGGCACCTTCCAAATGTTTGCGCAACAGCATGCAAAACATCGGTGGCTCTTGTGGGTTTTCATAGGCTTCCTCCGTTAATTGAGCACGGCTGTAGCTTGGATGTGCCGAAAGTAACAATTTGCGATTTTTCCCATTGGCACGGATAATCAACATAATTTCATTAGGGTATGGTTGATGTATCTTATTAATTCTTCCTCCGCTTAATGCATCAGAAAGCTCCTCGGACATTGCTTTTGTAAAAAGTCCATCAAATGACATATATAACTTCCTTTACTTATGTATTCTTTCAATAGTATAGCATTTTTTGAGGCTTGTCTGAATATGAATGGTTTAAGAAGGACAACTAACGTTTGTTTTTACGATTGGGGGAGTGAGGAAGTAAATGTTATACAGGGAAATGAACATAGCACAGCTTGAAGCTGCCTTGAAAACGAATACCGAGCAAGGATTAACGAATGAAGAAGTAGTAAACAGGCTTAACGAACACGGCTTAAATGAATTGAGAGAGGGAGAAAAAAAATCTGCACTTCTCATGTTCTTTGCGCAATTTAAAGACTTTATGATGCTTATTTTATTAGCAGCCACACTTATTTCTGGCTTTCTCGGAGAATATGTCGATGCCATTGCTATTATTGCCATCGTTGTTATTAACGCAGTAATGGGATTTGTTCAGGAATGGAAAGCGGAAAAATCTTTGGATGCTTTAAAAGAGATGTCGACTCCTCTAGTTCAAGTATTGCGCAATGGTGAGTGGGGAAAAATTTCTTCAAAAGAAGTGGTAATAGGAGATATTATCCGCTTTGACACGGGAGATCGTATTGGAGCAGACATTCGCATCATTGAAGAGGTTTCGCTCGAAATTGAAGAATCGGCTCTTACTGGAGAATCTATCCCTGTTAATAAAGTTACAGCCCCTAATTTTCATGTGGTTAATAGCATAGGTGATGAAGAGAATATGGCTTTCATGGGAACGATGGTTACGAGGGGTAAAGGCGTAGGTATAGTGACATCTACAGGAATGGATACAGAAATGGGGCAAATTGCCAATATGATTCAATCGGCAGGGCAAATGATTACTCCACTTCAGCATAAATTAGAGCAATTAGGTAAGGTTTTAATTGTTGTAGCATTAATATTGACATTTCTTGTTATTGGTTTAGGAATTATTCAAGGAAACGACGTATATACAATGGTGCTAGCTGGTGTTTCCTTGGCTGTTGCAGCCATACCTGAAGGCTTGCCTGCAATTGTGACAGTAGCTCTTTCCCTTGGTGTACAACGGATGATCAAGCAAAGAGCCATTGTTAGAAAGCTACAAGCAGTAGAGACTTTAGGATGTGCTACTGTCATTTGCTCGGACAAAACGGGTACACTTACACAAAATAAAATGACGGTAACAGCGTTGTGGGACAGTGGAAAGACCTGGAGTGTGACAAGGAAGGAAAATGATTGGAACGGTGAGTTTTTAGAGGAAGGACGGGAAGGGACGCAGCTGACAAAATCCATTAAGCAGCTACTAACTTTTGGTTTACTGTGTAATAGTTCCGAGATGAAAAGGAATGAAGATAAGTGGGTCATAGAGGGAAGTCCGACTGAAAGTGCGATGCATGTTGCTGCTATAAAAGCGGACATTACGAAAGAACAGTTGAGTGAGCAATTCACAATTGTGAAAGAATTTCCGTTTGATTCAACTCGGAAGATGATGAGTGTCATTGTGAAAGATGCAAATAATAGACATTTTGTTGTTACTAAAGGAGCGCCTGACGTTTTAGTGGGGAAATGCTCATCGATTTTGTGGGATGAAAAGGTAGAGGGACTCTCGAGAGATTTTAATGAGCAAATTCAAGGAGCTACCAATGACCTCGCCTCCCAAGCTTTACGTACAATTGCAATCGGTTATAAAGCGATTAGCGCTCCTGCAGACAATATTCAAGAAAGTGAAGTTGAAAAGGGACTTACTTTTATCGGTCTGCAAGGAATAATTGATCCTCCGCGCCCTGAGGTGAAGGATGCGGTGGCCGAATGTAAAAAAGCGGGCATTAAGACTATTATGATTACTGGGGATCATGCATCGACAGCAACGGCGATAGCTAAGCAGTTAGGAATCATAACAAACAAGAAGCAGTTGGTCGTAGAGGGAAGAGAATTAAATGAAATGAATGTTGAAGAATTGGAGGACATCGTAGAGGATGTTGCCGTTTTCGCTCGTGTTTCACCTGAGCATAAGCTCAAAATTGTGAAAGCTCTCCAAAATAAAGGACATGTTGTAGCGATGACCGGAGATGGAGTTAATGATGCTCCGGCTATTAAATCAGCTGACATTGGTATAGCGATGGGGATAGCTGGCACAGATGTTGCGAAGGAAGCTTCTTCGCTCGTCTTACTCGATGATAATTTTGCGACTATTAAAGCGGCCATTAAAGAAGGACGTAATATTTATGAGAATATTCGCAAGTTTATCCGCTACTTGCTCGCTTCTAATGTAGGAGAAATATTGGTCATGCTATTTGCGATGATTCTTGGTTTACCTTTGCCGCTAACAGCCATTCAAATTCTTTGGGTAAACCTTGTAACGGATGGTTTGCCGGCAATGGCGCTCGGGTTGGACCAGCCTGAGGAAAATGTGATGAAACGAAAGCCAAGAAATGCGAAGGAAGGTATTTTTGCTCGAGGCTTAGGATGGAAGATCGTTTCACGAGGCTTTTTAATTGGTGGTGTAACACTTCTTGCGTTCATGACAGCCTTGAAAAATAACCCGAATGATTTGGAGTATGCTCAAACTATTGCTTTTATCACGCTTGTATTGGCTCAATTAATACATGTTTTTGATTGCCGCAGTGAAAATAGTATTTTCTCCAGAAATCCTTTCGGCAATATGTATTTAGTATGGGCAGTGGTTATTTCCTTAGTTATGGCGTTAGTTGTTATTTATTATCCGCCGTTGCAAGAAATTTTCGGAACTATACCGATTCAGCCGCGCGATTGGCTGTTGGTGATTGCGTTAGCTGCACTTCCAACTTTTTTACTAGCTGGCTCCTTTTTATTAAGAAAAAACAAATAATCTGTGTTATAATTCAAGAGGTGGTAGAGATTACTCTATTACCTTTTTATTTGTTTATATCAAGAATTGCTTATGCGAACATGCAATCTTAAAAGAATAGCTGTGCAATACGTTGATATAATTTGGAAGTGAGTGATTGTGATGGTTGTCAGTATGACTGGTTATGGTCTCGGTACTAGCGAAAGCGACAGGCTTAAAGTAAGAGTAGAAGTGAAAACTGTAAATCACCGTTTTTCTGAATTTCATATTCGAATGCCTCGTCAGTTGCTTGTGCTTGAGGACAAGATAAAGAAATTACTAGCTACATACATTAGAAGAGGAAGAGCGGAAGTATTCATCTCTATTGAAGGAGAAGGCTTACTCACAAAACGATTAGAAGTGGATTGGTCCTTACTGGAGCAGTATATGTCGTATTTAAACGAGTTTACATATAAGTACCATCTTCATCCTAACGATGCTCTTCAAAATATCACCCACCTCGAAGGGGTTTTTCACATTCATGAAGAGCAAACGAATACGGACGAAATAGAAGTACTGATTATGGATGCAGTCAAGCAAGCTGGGGAACAGTTGAAGGCCATGCGAAAAGCAGAAGGTTTGCGCCTTCAGGAGGATATTGTTCAACAATTGCACAGTTTTACTCATACAGTCGATCGAGTGAAAGAATATGCACCGTCAGTACTTGAGCAATATAAGTTAAGATTGCAGATGAGAATGAACGAATTTACTTCGGGAATTATTGATGAAACCCGCATGTTAAATGAAGTGGCGATTTTCACGGATAAAGCGGATATCAATGAAGAAATCACCCGTTTGAAGAGTCATCTGTCACAGGTTTATTCAACAATTGAGAGAGATGAGTCAATTGGGAGGAAATTGGATTTTATTGTTCAAGAAATGAACCGTGAAGTCAATACAATTGGTTCAAAGGCAAATGATGCAAAAATTGCCTCTGAAGTAGTAGAAATGAAAAGTTTACTTGAAAAAATAAAAGAACAAGTTCAAAATATAGAATAATCATTGTTTACAGCATCTCTGCAAAGGTCACACTATTAATACGATTATTGGGGGACAGTTATGACCATTAAGTTAATAAATATTGGCTTTGGAAATATTGTTTCAGCTAATCGAATTATTTCCATTGTTAGTCCTGAGTCTGCTCCTATTAAAAGAATTATACAAGAAGCAAGGAACAAAGGGGCACTTATTGATGCCACCTTTGGCAGAAAAACAAGAGCTGTTATCGTAACAGACAGTGAACATGTTATATTGTCAGCTGTTCAACCTGAGACAGTTGCTTCTAGATTGCATGGCAGAGATGATAGTGTAGAGGAAGGAAAAGATACATGAAAGAAAAAGGTTTACTTATTGTATTATCAGGCCCATCGGGTGTTGGTAAAGGGACTGTTCGCAAAGCGCTATTCTCACAAAGTGATACGGAATTTGAATATTCAATCAGCATGACAACACGTGCTCCTCGTGAGGGAGAAGTGGATGGTGTAGATTACTTCTTTAAAACTAAGGAAGAGTTTGAAGCCTTAATTGAGCAAGGGAAGTTGTTGGAATACGCACAGTTCGTTGGCAATTATTATGGAACACCAGTTGATTATGTGCGTGAAACATTGGATGAAGGAAAGGACGTATTTTTGGAAATCGAAGTGCAAGGTGCTCGCCAAGTACGTGAAAAGTTTCCGGAAGCATTGTTTATTTTCTTAGCACCGCCTAGTCTTTCTGAACTTAGAAACCGAATTGTAGGTCGTGGAACTGAAACAGACGAGGTCATCGCAAATCGTTTAAAAACAGCACGTGAAGAAATAGAAATGATGGATTTATACGATTATGTTGTAGAAAATGACACAGTTGAGTCTGCATGTGATAAAATAAAAGCCATTGTCGTTGCAGGACACTGCAATCGAGAATATGTTGCAAAAAGATATATGAAAATGTTGGAGGTTGAATAATAGATGTTATATCCTTCTATTGATTCTTTGTTAGAAAAAATTGATTCAAAATATTCACTTGTATCGGTAGCGGCTAAACGTGCGCGTAAAATGCAAATCAATCAAGATCAAAAGATTGCAAAGCCAGTTTCTTATAAAAGTGTCGGTAAAGCACTAGAAGAAATAAACGCAGGCATTTTAACATACACGACTGATTCACTTGAAAAAGAAGCAGTGCATGCAAAAGAATAAACAGTTTTAGTAAAGAGGTTGACTTTTAAGCGCATGCTTTATAGTCAACCTCTTTCAGCTTACATAAGTAAAATTAAACGGTTGCTTCGATATAGGACATTTCTAAAGCAGTGTTCGATGGCTAATTTTCGCTACGGTCGGACGCTTTTCACGCTTCATCCGGCAGGAGTCGCCGCCGACCCTACGGAAAACAAGCATCCCGGAGCGGAAATCAACATGGTCGTTAAATGAAGAAAAAACAGCAATAAAGTCATTCAAATGGATGAAAAAACCCTAGACATCATTCATAATAGAAGCAGTATAGAATGGAGGAATCGTTAGATGCTAAACAATAAGAAGATTTTGCTATGTGTGACGGGCGGAATTGCCGTATTTAAAGCTGCAGCTCTAACAAGTAAACTAACTCAGGCTGGTGCACAAGTGAAGGTTGTAATGAGTGAATCAGCTACAAAATTTGTAACACCTTTAACGTTTCAGTCATTGTCACGAAACGAAGTATATACAAGTACTTTTCAAGAAAATAACCCTAAAGTAGTAGCTCATATCGATTTGGCTGATTGGGCTGATATTGTTTTGGTTGCGCCTGCGACTGCCAATATAATAGGCAAAATTGCTAACGGCATTGCTGATGATATGATATCAACAATTATGCTTGCTACAACGGCAGACGTTTTTATTGCTCCTGCTATGAATGTACACATGTATTCTCATCCTGCTGTTCAAAAGAACATGACTACTCTAATACAATATGGCTACAGTATGATTGAGCCGGCAGAAGGCTATTTGGCATGCGGCTATACAGGAAAGGGCAGATTGTCAGAGCCTGAGCATATCATTCATTACTTGGAGAATTATTATGTTGAGATGAGTGAAGCGAAACCATTGAGTGGAAAAAAAGTGTTAGTAACAGCAGGCCCGACAAAGGAAAAAATTGATCCGGTCCGATTTATAACGAACCATTCCACAGGAAAAATGGGTTATGCCATTGCTGAGGAAGCGGCGAAAATGGGTGCGGAAGTGACGTTAGTTTCCGGTGAGGTGCAATTAGAAGCACCCGCAAATGTCCATGTCATTAAGGTGCGTTCAGCACAAGATATGTATGAAGCGGTTATAGCGGAATATGAAAAACAGGATATCATTGTAAAAAGTGCCTCTGTAGCTGATTATCGTCCGAAGCTTGTTCATGATCAAAAGATGAAAAAGAAAGACGGAGATTTAAGCATACAATTGGAAAGAACAATTGATATTTTAAAAACGTTAGGAGAAAGAAAAACATCACAAATATTAGTAGGCTTTGCGGCTGAAACAGAAAATGTCGAGGAATATGCAAAGCAAAAGCTTGAAAAGAAAAATGCCGATATGATTGTCGCTAACAATGTTTCTGTTAAAGGAGCCGGATTCGGCAGTGATACGAATATTGTTACAATGTTTAAAAGAGACGGAAGCAAGATTGAGCTGCCGATTTTGAGTAAGCATGAGGTAGCGAAAGAAATTTTAAATGAAAGTGTAAAGCTTTTAACTGATAGAAGTTGAGAGATGATATATTTTGTTCGGCTTCATAAGAGGACAGCAAGAATAGAATTTCAAGACGATGAGAAAACGATCCATCATTTATTAAGTAAAGTTTTCTGTAAAAGAATAAGAAAGTTATATTTTTTACTTAGATAGCTGTCTAACCTTATACCAGCCATGCTTGAGGACCTACAGGATGTTCCAATCAAGTTGATAGGAAATCTAAGGGCGGATTTCCCCTCCGGTTTGTCTTCTATCTGCCACATGGCTCCTTTTTCATTGAAGTGAAATCAAGGATTCAAGAATGAAAAAGCATCGGTAATGGGTTTTCTTATGATGTTGTTGAAAAGGATTGATAGCAATGGATATTGCATCTGTAATTGTGGACGTGCCTACAAGGCAAACTGATAATGCATATGACTATGTCATCCCGGAAAAATGGGGTGGCATTATTTCACCTGGTATGAGGGTAGTAGTTCCGTTCGGTCCTCGAAAAGTACAAGGGTTTGTCGTAGCGATGAAAGATAGCAGTGAAGTGAGATTGGACAAGCTGAAGGAAATTGATTCTATTCTTGACTTCGAGCCAGTTTTGACGGATGAACTACTTGAACTTGGTAATTATTTGACTAAAGAAACGTTATGTTTAAAAATCACAGCTTATCAAGCGCTACTGCCGGCTGCTTTAAAAGCGAAGTACAAAAAGTTTCTTCGGTTAACTGGATCTTTATCAAGTATTAATGAGCAAGTGCAAAAATATTTTCTTCATCAGGAAATGGTTGATTTTGAAGCGGCGATGAACCATGAGCATGCTAAGCTTTTTCAAAAGGAGTTAAAAGCGGGTAATTTGGAGGTTCATTATCAAGTAGAAAACAAACTGAATAAAAAAACAGAGCGGAGCGTTGAATTATTAATATCAAAGGATGAGCTTATAGCATTTAAAGATACGTTAAAGCCGACTGCAAGAAAGCAACGTTATTTAATAGATTTTTTTATCGAACACCCGGAAACGATACGTCTTCAGCAATTATTGAAAACGACAAGCTGTGGAGAAAGTGCTGTTAAGGCTTTAGCTGAAAAAAAAGTCATCCAAATCGTACAAACAGAGGTTTATCGCGATCCTTTTAAGGAAAAGTATTTTGAGAAAAGTAGTCATTTGCCGTTAACGCAAGAGCAGCAGCAAGTGTTTGAAATAGTAAAGGAAAGCATTGAACAAAGACGTCACGATGTTTTTTTGCTAAAAGGAGTTACTGGAAGCGGAAAGACGGAAGTATATTTGCAAAGTATTGATGAAGTGTTAAAGAGGGATGAAGAAGCGATTATGCTTGTTCCTGAAATATCACTAACACCGCAAATGGTGGAGCGCTTTAAGGGGCGTTTTGGTGAGCGTGTAGCTGTGTTGCATAGCGGCTTGTCAGTTGGAGAAAAGTACGATGAATGGCGAAAGATTTCCAGAAAAGAAGTGCAGGTAGTTGTTGGAGCCCGTTCGGCAATATTTGCTCCCTTTCAAAAGCTAGGCCTGATTATTATAGATGAGGAGCATGAAGCGACCTATAAGCAAGAAGAGACGCCGCGTTACCATACGCGTGACGTGGCTATAAAAAGAGGCGAATATCATCAATGTCCGGTGATTCTTGGTAGCGCTACACCGACTTTAGAATCATTTGCGAGAGCAAAGAAGGGCGTGTATAAGCTACTTGAGCTGAAAAGCCGAGTGAATAGCCGCCCGCTGCCGGCTGTTGAGATTGTTGATATGCGAGAAGAGCTGCGCGGAGGAAACCGTTCTGTGTTCTCAAAGCTGTTATTAGAAAAAATACATGAAAAAATCGAAAAGAACCAACAAATTATTCTTATGCTCAATAAACGCGGGCATTCCTCATTTGTCATGTGCAGAAGCTGCGGCGAAGTGACAAATTGTCCGAACTGTGATATTTCCTTAACCTTTCATAAATACAATTCAATGATGAAATGCCATTATTGTGGCTATGAGGAAAGAATGCCACAGACATGTCCGGCTTGTGGCAGTGAGGCAATTCGTTTCTTCGGTACTGGAACCCAAAAGGTGGAAGAGGAATTATTGAAGCTCATTCCAGAGGCTCGTGTTATTCGTATGGATGTGGACACGACAAGCCGTAAAGGAAGTCACGAAAGGCTATTACAGCAATTTCAAGAAAAGAAAGCGGACATTTTATTGGGAACGCAAATGATTGCGAAGGGTCTTGATTTTGCCAATGTGACATTAGTAGGTGTCTTATCTGCAGATACAATGTTGAATCTTCCTGATTTCCGTTCCTCGGAGAAGACCTTTCAATTGTTGACGCAGGTTAGCGGTCGTGCAGGTAGACATGAGCTACCGGGAGAAGTAATTATACAATCGTATACGCCAGAGCATTATTCGATTGTCTTGGCTGCGAAGCAATATTATGATGACTTTTATGCTCATGAAATGCACATTCGTAGGCAAAATCATTATCCGCCATATTATTATATTGCACTCATTACAATATCTCATGAGGATTTAATGAAAACGGTGGGCGTTGCTGACCGAATTAGTCATTATTTGCGTCAAGGGCTATCGAATAAAGCGATTATATTAGGTCCGGCAGCTTCACCGATACCTCGAATCAATAATAGATATCGTTATCAATGTTTGATAAAATACAAACGAGAACCGCAGCTTCACGATTTGCTGCGCAATATCATCGAGCATTATCGACAAGAGATGACTCAAAAAGGCTTGCAGATCAATGTAGATTTGCATCCGCAAATTATGATGTAAAGAAGTTTTTAGGAGGAAATGAATTGGCTGTACTACCGATTGTAGAATATCCGAACGATGTTTTAGAAAGAAAATGTGAAACTGTGACAGTGTTTGATAAAAAATTGGCAAAACTGTTAGATAATATGTACGACACAATGATTGAACATGATGGTGTTGGACTGGCAGCTCCGCAAGTGAATGTTGCAAAGCAAATTGCTATTGTTGAAATAGATGAGGAATCAGGCACGCTTGAGATGATCAATCCGAAAATATTACAAATGAAGGGTTCTCAAGTAGATGTTGAGGGTTGTTTAAGTTTTCCTGGCTTGTATGGTGAAGTCGAGAGAGCGGATTATGTAAAGGTGGAGGCGCAAGATCGTAAAGGCAATACGTATATTGTAGAAGCGGAAGACTTTTTTGCTAGAGCGATTTTGCATGAAATAGACCATCTGGAAGGAGTATTATTTACTTCGAAGGTTACACGTTATATAGATGAAGCAGATTTAGAAGGGTTTGAAGAAGAATGACAAAAATCGTATTTATGGGAACACCGGATTTCTCAGTACCGGTGCTACAAAGAATTTTAAATGATGGCTATGAAGTGATAGCGGTTGTAACTCAGCCAGATCGTCCGGTCGGAAGAAAGCGTGTAATGACGCCTCCACCAGTCAAGGTTGAAGCTTTAAAGCATAATATTCCTGTTTATCAGCCGGAAAAAATACGCAATCGTGAGGACTTGGATCAAATATTAGCTCTACAACCAGATTTAATTGTAACAGCTGCTTTTGGACAAATTTTGCCGAAAGAGCTATTAGATGCACCGAAGTTGGGTTGTATAAATGTTCATGCCTCATTATTACCAGAGTTGCGTGGCGGAGCACCAATTCATTATGCCATTCTTGAAGGGAAAAAGAAAACAGGCATTACCATTATGTATATGGCAGAAAAGCTTGATGCGGGTGATATTTTAACACAAGCGTCTGTAGAAATAACGGAAGAAGATAACGTAGGCACACTTCATGATAAACTTAGTGCAGTTGGGTCAGAGCTTTTATCAGAAACATTGCCGAAGCTGATTGCCGGAGAGCTGAAAGGTATTCCTCAGGATGATGAAAAAGCGACTTTTGCTTCAAATATTAAACGTGAGCAAGAGAAAATTGATTGGTCAGCTTCTGGAGAAGAAATCTTTAATAAGATTCGTGGCTTGAATCCATGGCCAGTTGCTTATACAACGCTACAAGATAAAGTCTTGAAGGTGTGGAAGGCAGAGAAGGTAGCGAGTGATTCACAAGCTATGCCCGGTGTGATCATTAAGCGTGAGGAAGATGGATTCATCGTTAAAACAGGTAATGAAACGGCTATTAAAATTACAGAACTACAGCCAGCGGGCAAGAAAAGAATGACGAGCTACGATTATTTGCGCGGTGCAGGATCTCAATTGCAAATCAATGAACAATTAGGTGCCGAATCATGAGCAAAAAAGCAATGAAAAAAACAGTGCGG
>JAEIGA010007636.1_pt1 | contig 16402 bp, 11 predicted proteins | sample 9270691 | NCBI WGS metagenome assembly JAEIGA01 (sample SAMN17057246, study PRJNA624740) | gut metagenome | biome: biome; isolation source: fecal sample | host: Bos grunniens | place: China: Xizang | collected 2019
AGAGGTTGACGCAACTCACAATAGCCATGATGCCGAGCTCGCATTTGCGTTCGGAATTGATGAGGCGTTCAATCTTTTCTAAGAGGTAGGTGATGCCGCCATTGTGACGAATCATGTGGAGCAGTCCGCCTGCCAAGAGGGCAACGATGAGGGTTTCTGACATGGAAAGGACGCCTTTCCCGCCTTCGTTGAGGAATTGAACGAAGGTAATCGGGGTGGTGAAGAAGCCAATCGCAATGGAGAAGAGGGTGCCAAAGAAGAGGAGGGCCATGACGTTCACACCTGCAATTGCGCCGCCCAGGATGACGAGGTAGGGGAGCGTGGAGATGCAATCTTTGAGGGTGATGGCGGCGGCAGGTGGCGGGGGCGTTTCATTTTGACCTGCGATGAGGTAGATGATTAAGGTGATGGCGGCAGCGGGCAACACCATTTTGAGGTTCATAATGAATTTGTCACGCATGGCAACCGCCTGGGTGCGCGTGGCAGCGATGGTAGTGTCGGAAATCATGGACATGTTGTCGCCAAACATCGCACCGCCAATGACGGCACCGGCCATGAGGCAGAGATCCAAATTCATCGTTTGAATGAGGCCAGCGGCAATGGGCATAACGGCGGCAATGGTGCCACAGCTCGTACCAATGGCCAAGGAGATGAGGCAGGAGATGAGGAAGAAGCCCGCGATGATGAGTTGGTCTGGAATAAGATGGCGGCAGATGAGGACGGTGGCGTCCACAGCGCCTGCGGCTTTCGCTGTTGCCGCAAAGGAGCCGGCAAGGATGAAGATGAGGCACATGAGCATGATATTGGTTTCGCCCATGCCCTTGGAGAAAACATCGGTTTTTACTGCGAGGGTTTGTTTACGATTGAGGAGGAAGGCCGAAGCCGAGGCGACCAAGAAGGCGATAGGCATCGGAATGCTGTAGAAGTCACCAGACCAAAGGGAGAGGCCTAAGTAGAAGACCAAGAAGACCAAAAAGGGAAGCAACGCACGAGCGTTGGGACGGGGCGCTTGAGGGGTGGGGGTGGAGGATGTCATAATGATCTCCTATTGTGTTAGGGTGATCTTCTTTTGCAAAAAGTGTGGGGCACCTTGCGACGGAGGTGCCCCAAAGGAAACGTTTGTTACGGCGTGGTATTATTGAGTTCTTCTGCCTTTTTGACGTTCATCAATTGGAAGAAGGTCTCAATGGGAGAGGAGCCGTTGTCTTGGGAAGAGCCCAGAATAAGGGTCTTGGGGAGGGTCATTTTGGAGACGCCGTCAGCGATGGCCTTTGCGATGCCCACCTTGGTGTCGCGTTCGACTTCAAGCTTGTACTTTTCGGTTTCCGTGATGGCACCGCTCAACTGAATTTCTTGTTGCTTTGCCTTTGCGGATTCCACCTTTTGGCTGGCTTGCAGTTTGATAACCTCTAACTTTTCGGCTTCAGTCTTCTTATCGATTTCGGCGAGTTCAAGGAGTTTAGACGCTTTAACGAGGGCTTCTTCCTTGGCGAGTTGTTCGATAGCTACCTTCTTCTGCGCTTCAATTTCAGCGAGTTTCTTTTGGCGTTCAGCATCGGTGACCTGTTTCATCATTTCGACTTCAGCGGCACCCTTACTGGCAGCAATCTTCTGAGCGTATTCAGCCTCGGTGCGTTCCTTTTGCATGATGAGGTTTTGCTTTTCAGCTTCAGCGGTCTTCTTCTGCAGATCGGCCTTTTGTTGGGCCTCAAAGAGTGCGGTGGTGGTATTATCAAAGGAGATTTGAGTGATGCTGAACTGTTCGACCTTGATGCCGTTGGCTAAGAGTTCGGCATTATTAACGTATTCCTTGCGAATTTCATTGGCGAGGGTTTCGCGTTCTTCAATGGCTTGCGAGGAGGTGATGTTACTGGCCTTTTCCATGATGATGTCTTTGAGTTTCGCTAAGAGGAGTTCCTCCACGCGGTCCTTGGATCCCGCGATGTATTCGTGCATTTTCAAGATGCGTTCATTGTCATTATAGAGACGATAGACGACCTGCGTAGAGATGTCGCCTTCACCCTTATTGGCAAAGCGCACTTTAATGCCATCATTATCTTTGGATTCGTCCATTTCATTTGAGAAATAGACGGTTTCAACCTTGGGATAGGTCCAGATTTTAGGGAAGAGGCGAAGGTAATAGCCACCCTGAGAGATGACTTCAATGCGACCAGTGGGGCTCTGAACGACTTGGAAGTCTTGGATGTCATTCTCGTGCAACAAGCCGATGAGGGTGATGAACACGAGAATCACGGCGCCAATGACGATGGCGGCGATTTTCTGTTGGGGGAGGAGTTTCATAATGATTCCTTTCGAATGTGGATTAAAGAGAAAAGTGGGGGCTATTCATATTGACGGACGAGGTCAAGGATGGCGTCGCCATACTTGGCGATGCGACGCTCCGCAATGCCATTGATAAGGCGCAATTCCTCAAGGGTCGTGGGACGTTTACGCGTAATCTCGGCAATCATCGCTGCGTTTAAGATGCAGAAGGTGGGCAAAGCACGGCGTGTGGCTTCTGCTTGAACCCATTCGCGTAGGGCCACCGCCAAACCACATTTGGGTGTGGGGCGCAAGAGTTTGTAGTGCTTATCCTGCGGGGAGAGGCAGAGGAAGCGTTCGGGGAGAAGACGCTCTTTGATGAGGTCATAACCCTTTCGCGTGACGGTCATGCCGAGCAGGCAGCCTTCCATCTCCAAGGATTCACAGCGCGCAATGAGCGTTTCGCGATCAATGTCGGGGAGAATGCCGAAGGTGGAGAGTTCGCGCCAGGTCGTATCAGCCTCTCCACGAAGGATTGCTGCGACCAATTTAAAGTTGCCTTCGCCTTTCATACGAACAATACACGAGAGGATTTTGCGGAATTCGGTGCGCAAGGATTCGTTAAGCGGGAGGCGAGGGGGAAGGTGTTTTAAGGGGTGGCAACGGTCACAACGCACACAGGTGCGTTGCGGGGTGGTCTCGCCAAAGTAAGCCAAGAGGAAACGATGGCGACAGGAACGTAAATTCACGAAATCTAAGAGTTGTTGCAACCGCGCACGATCAGCCGCCGCCTTGTCGGCAAGTTCGTCACACACGGCCTCCAAGGCTGCGGTATTGGTGGATTTCGGCACACTAATGGTGGAGTACGCATCGCCGGGATGACGCGTGCGGTAGATGAGTTTGCGCCGTTCAAAGTGGGCCATGAGGCAACGAATACTCTGCTCCGAAGCAAATCCTGCGCGTCCTGCCCACTCTTCAGGGCTGAGCATTGCGGTGCCTGTTGGGGACTGTGCGCAGGCATTGCGGAAGACGGCGTAACACTCAAAGACGTGTTCTGGAGGAGGCGTGGCCGCCGTAATGAAGAATTCCTGCGTATGGATGTCGGCCGGCGAAAAGAGAAGTTCGCACCAAGCATAAGCCCCGTCACGTCCAGCGCGTCCCACTTCTTGGTAGTAGGCCTCTACCGAGCCAGGAATATCCCAGTGCAAGACAAACCGAATATCCGCGCGATCGACCCCCATCCCAAAGGCATTGGTCGCCACCACCACAGGCGCATCGCCACGCATAAAGGCATCTTGCACACGGGTGCGTTCGCGGTCATCCATGGCGCCATGGTAGGCAATGATACGATGGCCGTGAGGCTTGAGCAACGTCTGGACGCGTTCGACTGCGCGTCGCGTGGCGCAGTAGATAATGCCTGTGTGAAAGGTCTCTAAGACCTGCAGGAGACGTTCCAACTTTTCAGCGTGCGTTCGGACGCGTGTGACGGTGAGGTGAAGGTTGGGACGGGCAAAGCCTGTGACGAAAACCTCGGGCGCTTGTCGGCCATTTTTTCCCAATCCCAAATGTTTGATGATGTCCTTTCGTACATCCTTCGTGGCGGTTGCCGTCACGGCAATGATACGCACATCGGCCGGCAGCGTGGAGACAATCTTTTCAAGGTGCAGGTAATCGGGACGGAAATCGTGGCCCCAGGTACTAATGCAGTGCGCTTCGTCAATGGCTAACATGCGCAACGGCGTGTCGGCAAGGGCCTCAAGAAAGCGCGGATTGCGAAAGCGTTCGGGGGCAACGTAGACTAAGCGGTAACGCCCCGAACGCATACCGTTGAGACGGAAGGCCGTCTCTGAGGGGGAAAGCGTGGAATTCAGGTAGGTCGCAGAGACACGATGCGCCGTGAGCGCATCAACTTGGTCCTTCATCAAAGCGATTAAAGGCGAGACCACCAAGACGGTGCCTTCGGACAACATCGCAGGAAGTTGGAAGCACAGACTCTTACCAGAGCCTGTGGGCATCACCACAAGGGTGTCTTTTCCTGCGAGAATGGCACGGATGGCGGCTTCTTGTCCTGGACGGAATTCAGAGAAGCCGAAGCCTGATGCAAGCGCTTGATGGAGCGCATCCATTTAGGGTTGCCACGTGTTGTAATCGTCACGCGCGGTCTTCATCATGGCATTGTATTCTTCCGGCGTACCGAGACCAGAACGGAAGGCAAGCTGCGAACCATCAGGCCCCATGACCACCAAGAAGGGATAGTAGCGACCATCATCGGTGACGGAGAAGGTTTCTTCAAAAATGGCGCGCGTTTCAGGGTCATCCACAGAAACGTCGGCATAGAGGAAATCCTCGGGAAGGGGAATGCGACCATCGCCCAACATGTTCCACACCTTCTGACAGTTGGTGCAGTTTTCGCGTCCATACTGAATGAGGAGGAACTTATTTTGCGTCTTGGCATTCTCCATGGCCTGACGTAAATCGTGTTCACCACGCGGCTTTACCACTTCGAGTTGCACGCAGTCAGGCGCAGAGGGAACTGTAGATGGTGCAAAGGTCTTTTCAGAGAAAACGGGGGAGGACTCAACAGGCGCGGACACTTCAGGCACAGCGCACTGACCACCTTCGCAGGCTTCTTCGGCTTCAGCAGGCACGGCGTCTGCTTCAGTCGGCACAGCGCACTGACCTCCTTCGCAAGCTTCTTCGGCTTCCGCAAGCTCTGCGTCTGCTTCAGTCGGCACAGCGCACTGACCACCTTCGCAGGCTTCGGCGGGTGTTTCAGTTGCAGGGGCGACTTCTGCTTCGGCAGGTGCTGTTGCTTCTGCAGGGAGCCCAACCTCTTCAGCGGGGGCTAATGCCTCAGGTGGGAGGTCTTCTTCTGCCGGCGTTTCGGGTTCTTCTGGTGGCATTGGTAATTCACCGATGATGCGTGCACCGGTGTTTTGACCAGGGAATTGCTTTGCTGCAATCTTCCAATAGAAGATACAAGGCTGATCCACGGACACGGTCTGAGGCGTCCAGAAATTGTTCTTCGTGAAGACGATTTTGCGTTCGCTGGCCTTCTTTGTTTCATCGCTGGTGTCAAAACGCACAACTACCTTTTCGGTGGGTTGGCGCCAGAGCGAGAAGGCAAAGCTATCTTCGTCCAAAGCACGGCAGAGAATCGCATTCACATTGCGACGCATGACTTGATAGCGCAACATCACATCAAGGCCAATTGAGATGGCATTAGAGGTGGGTTGGTCGCAGTTGAAGGGCAACACTGTCGCGCCGGTCCAACGCAAATAGAGCATGGCAGCGAACATCGCTGCGGTGTGTTGCGTCGGGATGGCGCCTTGATAGACCGGCATTTCGGGATAACGGCGGTTCCACTCTGCGATGGCTAAGGGGAAGGGAATCCAGTTGCCCTTGTGAGCATCCATTTTGTAGATGGCTTCAAGGTGTTGCAACTCCGTGTGACCCGTATTGTCTTCAAAGGCGGGACGGGTGTAAATGGTGGCTTTAGGCATCTTGCCCAAGGTGTGAACCGAACGGAAAAGGCAGGGCCACCCCGTGTTAATGGTGGTGTCCTTCGTGTAGTGAAGGGTCAGTTTGCGACCATCGGCCGCGGCGAAACGTTCGAGCCATTCACCGATGCAACGTTCAAAATCGCCATCATAGAGGATGGCATCAAAGGCCTTTCCCACGCGGATGTTATAACCACCGATTGGCAAGTGATTCGCGGCGAAGAGAACATCTTCGCAGAGGTCTAAGCCCTTATTGATGGATTCTAAGAGGTCTTCTGCTAACGTTGCGTGAATGCCACCCAACGGCGCAATTTCAAAGTCTTGCCCACGAAGTGCACGAGCAATGCCGGCGGCTGCGACATAGTTTTCAGTCGTTGCGCTTTTCGGCACTTTGTTGTTGTAGAAAGTGTCGTCGGTGTAAACGCGTTGCCACACTTTAGGAAGTGCGATAAAGTCAATATTGGCGCCGATTGCGAGGCGCGCGGTCTGCTGAAGGCGAGGATTATTGCAGAGACCAGACATACGATAGACGGGCTTCTGCACGGCGACGAGTTTGATTTCAGGAAGGTGAAGCGGGCGAATTTCGCGCAAGGTCGCCAAGCCCAAGAACGTTAAATGGTCGGATTCGGTGGCAGAACGTGTGACGAGCAAGGTGTCGGCCTTGAGTAATTCTGCGCGCGTGCCATCGGTATCAAGCGCATTCACCCAAGCGCTGAGCCAAGTGTACTCAACCACTTGGACCTCTTCACCCTTCAACATCGTACTGAGTTCTTGCGCAACAGTTGGCGCATCAATTGGTGCACCTTTACCCACGAGCCAAACAACCTTCGCAGAGAGAAGTGAGGCTGAACAGAGCGTGGCAAGGATGAGAAAGAGACGGCAGAATGGATGAAGCATACGCATAGGAAATCTTTCTGCAAAAGAGGTGAGCGTCTGAGGCGAATCACCCCAGAGGAGAGCCAATAGGAAAGGATAAAAACCTATTGACTCTCCCGGGGAATAGCGATTAGAAGGTGGCAAGTTTGTCGAAGTCCAACGTTGCGAAGAGATCATCTAAGGTCTCTGCACGGCGGATTTCGGTCACAGTGCCATCTTCACGTAAGAGCAATTCTGCAGAACGCAGCTTGCCATTGTAGTTGAAGCCCATTGCATGACCGTGTGCACCTGCGTCATGGAAGACCACTAAGTCACCAGGAACGATTTCAGGGAGCGCACGCTGAATGGCGAACTTGTCATTGTTTTCGCAGAGCGAACCGGTCACATCGTAAATGTGATCGGCGGGTTGGTCGACCTTGCCCACCACGGTAATGTGGTGATAGGCGCCATAGAGTGCCGGACGCATGAGGTTGGCCATGCACGCATCCATACCCACATAGTCGCGATAGGTGTGCTTCAAGTGGCGCACGGTGCTGACTAAGTAACCATAAGGACCCGTGATGCAACGGCCACATTCCAGATAGATCTTCAATTCTGGGTGACCCTTTGCAATCAGGCGTTCTTCGTAAGCCTTGCGGATGCCTTCGCCCACGATTTCCAAGTTGACGCCTTCCTGTTCGGGACGATAGGGGATACCGATGCCACCGCCAAGATTGACGAATTCAAAGGTGATGCCTAACGTGGCCTGAAGTTCGGCAATGAGGTCGAAGAGGAGAATCGCCGTATCAATGAAGTACTGCGGATTCAATTCGTTCGATGCCACCATGGTGTGCAAGCCAAAACGCTTGACGCCCTTTTCCTTGAGGAGGCGATAGCCTTCAAAGAGTTGCTCACGCGTGAAGCCATACTTTGCTTCTTCGGGCTTACCAATGATGGCGTTGCCCCCCTTGAGCGGGCCAGGATTGTAACGGAAGCAGACGAGCTCAGGGAGTTTACCGCAAGCTTTTTCGAGGAATTCGATGTGGGAGATGTCGTCAAAGTTGATATTGGCGCCCATTTCCACCGCACGCACGAATTCTTCAGCCGGGGTGTCATTGGAGGTGAACATAATCGCTTCACCCTCCAAGCCCACCTTCTGCGAGAGCAGGAGTTCAGGCAAGGAGGAGCAGTCTGCACCAAAACCCTCATCCTTCAAAACGCGCATCAAGAAGGGATTGGGTGCGGCCTTGACGGCAAAGAAGTTGCGGAAGCCTTTGTTCCATGCGAAGGCAGCCTTCAAGCGACGCGCATTGGCGCGGATGGCCTTTTCATCATAGAGGTGGAATGGGGTGGGCCAACGCGTTGCGATATCGCGCAATTGCGCTTCAGAACACGGTAATGTTTTTTCAGACATGAGTAGACCTCAGGGAATGTTTGGAGTAAAGGGAATCTCTTTTGCGCCTTGCCACAACGCTTCAATATCATAGTATTCGCGTGCTTCAGGGGCGAAAACATGGATGACAACGGTGAAAGCGTCAAGCAAAACCCAACCGCTATCCGATTCACCAGAGGTGCGATAACGCGTATCCGAGCTGGTCTTGAGATAGGTTTGTGCAGCCTTTTGGAGCGCCTTTAAGTGAGGTGCCGAGGTGCCCGAGGCGATTACGCAAATATCTGTCACTGTGGAAATACCGCGTACATCCAAAATACGGATGTCTTCAGCCTGCTTGTCATACAGTGCTTGTGCGATGCCCAGTGCGAGAGCTTCATTGGTTTGTGTCATGGGATGTTGTCTCCTTTATAAATAGAGGTTGTGATCCCGAAGGTAGCGAACTTCTAAATCACAAATAGGATACCGAATTGGACGATTCTCCGCAACTGTTGCGCGGATGTCCGAACTGGAAATGTCAATCAGGGGCCCTGTGAGTCGATGGGCTTTCAAGCCCGGCACAGGATCCGTTTCTGGTTCATCTACACCTGGACGATCAAAGAGGATGAACTCGCAAAGGCTGGGCAATGCTGCTGCGCGATACCATTTTGAAAAGGAGCGCGCAGAGTCCATGCCCATGATGAACCAAAAGGTGGTCTCGGGTTCTGCCTGACGGAGGGCCATCAAGGTGTCATAGGTGTAAGTCTTCCCGCCACGGAAGATTTCACGGCAGTCTAAGGTAAATTGTGGATACGGTGCTAAGGCTAAGCGTAACATCGCACAACGATCCTTTGCCGCTGCCGGCGCATGTGCTTTAAGTGCCTGTTGCGCACAGGGCATGAACCGCACTTCGTCCAGACCAAAGGCCTCCAATGCCGCTTGCGCGAGGGCGATGTGGCCCTCGTGAACCGGATCAAATGAACCTCCTAAAAGTCCGACGTTGCGTTGCATGGGATGTGCTGAATTAGTCAAAGAAGGATTCTGGCGGGGTGGCGACAGGACGCAATTCAAATCGTTCTGTTTCCGGGGTGAGGCCATATTCGGATTCTGCCGCATCAGAGATGCGGAAGACATAACGGAAGGCGAAGATGACGCCTGTTAAACCCAAAAGAATCAAGAAGAATAAGAGGGCCTGATAGAACATGCGTGGCGTGTAGTAGCGACCTTCGTCGCCTTGCAAACGCTTGACCTTCGGGCGAGTCGCGCCTGTGAACAGGTTGGAACATGCAGTCGTAAAACGCTTACCCAAGGTCGACAAGGTGAACAGGTGCGGATTGGGTGGTTCCGGAACCGGTTGCTGCGGCCCAAAGATTCGACGTTCATTGAGCGGTTGCGGCTTGAGTTCATCCGAACGATCCCGTTGCTGCACAACCTTGCGTTCGCGCTTTTCTTGTTCAAGAGGTCGTCCAAAGATGGCGCGATGCGGATGGCGGGGCGCTGGGGGCGGTGCAACGGGTGCCGCAGGCGCAGGGGCTTGTTCTGTAAGGGTGTCCCCCGTCAAGGTGAAGGCCGCAGGTGCTTCAGCCACTGGCGTAACGGGCGGCGGTGCAGAGAAGACTGGTGCCGGCGGCGGAGTTACGGGTGTTGCTGGCGGTTCAATGGGCTCCGCAGGCGGTGTGAACACTGGTGTCGGCTGCACAACGGGCTCTGCGGGTGGCGGCGTAAAGAGGTCTGCGGGCGGCGGTGTAAATGTTGGAGCCGGCTGCACTACGGGTGCTGCAGGCGGTGGTGTGAAGCATGGAGCCGGAGCTTCCTCAAGGGTGGGGAGTTCTTCGGGTTTCGGCACGGAGGTAAAGGTGTCCTCTGCGGGCTTCACAAGTTTGTGAAACGTTGCCTTTGGCGTCGAATCGGGTGCGGGTTCCTTCGGCGGAAGGGTGCGATGTGCGCCAGTGTGAATGGGGTCTGGTGGACGCACGGGAATCTCTCGCACCGTTTGACAAGAGACTGGGCGCACCTTGGCATTTCCTCCAGCACTCATCGCTAAGTATTCTTGAATGAGGGGCTCGGGTTCAATCCCTAAGAGTTCGCAATAAAGTCTGATGTGTCCCTTGGCGTAAATGGGGGCAGGAATCTTCTTGATTGATTCAGACTCCAACACATCAATGTTGCGAGTCATCAAGTGCGTGCGCTCTGCGACATATTCTTTTGTCCAGCCACGTTCAAGTCGTTTTTGCTTTAGGGTTTCACCGAAAGACATGTTTAACCTCTGGCATTAGGGATGAATCAATTGTAAAAGGGGCTCAACTTCGTTAGGATTGAGACGAGGGACGTCGGATTTCTGGTAATTCAAGCGAAATCGGATCAAAGTCACCTAAGCCAAAATCATCCCCGTCAGGCGCGGGGGGCGCCTCGTCAAGGGGTTCATAATGATAGTCTGGCGTGACTTCGGGTTCGCTATTGTTGACAAATTCCTGAGTGGGTTCACTGGCAGAGGCATCGCTACGCGTATCAAAGGCTGCCGCTTCTCCGTCGGTCCCTGCCAGCTTTTGACGTTCTTCTGCGTTCAAGTCTACGAGGATTTCGCGTGAACCACCGCGTCCCATCGGCCCAATGATGCCGCGTTCTTCCAACATATCCGTGATGCGTCCAGCCTTCTGATAGCCAATTTTAAATCGACGTTGCAAGACCGAGGTGGAGAAACGGCCCGTCTGACGAATGTACTCCAATGCTTTGAGGTAGAGGCCTTCATCGGACATGTCGTCATCGGCGCCGAGCTCAATAGCAGGTTCTTCCTTCGGGGTGACGAGGCCTTCCAAGAGGGAGTCCATGCTATGATTGGCCTTCTCTTCTGGGATGCGTTCCATCGTGCCAACGAGTGCATTGTCAAAGGCGGGGCCTGCTTGATTACGAATGAAGTCGCAAATCGCATCAATGGACTCATTCGTGACCCAAGCTGCCTGCGAACGCACCGTGGGCTTGCCCGAACGTCCGAGCAACATATCACCCTTACCGATGAGGTTTTCTGCACCAGATTCGTCAAGGATGGTGCGCGAGTCATTGGCTTGTGCCACGCGAAGGGCCACACGGCCGGGGATGTTGGATTTAATGGTACCCGTGATGATGTCGGTGGTGGGGCGCTGCGTTGCGATAATCAAGTGAATACCTGCTGCGCGTGCCTTTGCTGTGAGGGCGGCAATCGGGGTTTCAATTTCAGCACGCACCGCTGGATCATTCATCAAGTCGGCGAGTTCGTCGATAATCAACACGATGAAGGGTAATTGTACCGTCGGATTATCGCGGTGCGAGAGCGGATTCTTGACGCGTGCATTGTATTCGCCGATATTACGCACACCGTAGCGTTGCAGGAGTTCGTAGCGACGTTCCATTTCGCGTCGTGCCCAACGCAATGTGAGCATCACCTTCTTGGGTTCCACCACGACGGGGTTGAGCAAGTGCGGCAGGTTGTCATACGATGTGAATTCCACACGCTTAGGGTCAACCATGAGAAGGCGCAGACGGTCGGGCTTTCTGCACATGAGCAGACCAATCAACATGTCATTCACGGCAACGGACTTACCAGAGCCTGTGCCACCAGCCACCAGCAGGTGAGGCATTTCGGCCAAGTCAACAATGAGATCGCCACCTGTGGCCAGTTTACCCAGTGCCAACGGCAAATCCATCTTGCGCTCTGCCTTACGCCAGGCTTCACCTTCCAAGATTTCACGCAGGGTAACCGACTGACGAACGCTATTGGGCACTTCAATGCCGACGAGGTCTCGTCCTGGAATTGGGGCCTGAATACGGATTGATTCCGCACGCAAGTTCATGAGGAGGTTGCGGCGGGTGCCTTCAAATTTCTTGAGGTCGACATTGGGTTCTGGGCGAATTTCAAACTGCGTGAGCACGGGACCACGTTTGTAGTTCACCACCTTTGCACCAATGCGGAATTGGGAGAAGACGCCTTCAATGGCTGCAATTGCGGACTGGATATCCTCCGCTTCGCTCTTTTTCGGCGGGATCTCGCCTAAGAGTTCGAGCGGTGGCAGGCCATAGTCTTGGACATAGGCTTCGGGTTCGGTATTGTCATTGGCCGCAGGTACGGGTGCCGTGATGGATTTTTCGGGCGAAACCGGCTTCAAAATAGGTGTATTTTCAGCCTGCAGGGTGAAGGGCTGAGGTTCGGGGGCAGAACGCTTCGCCGGCGCAATGGGTTCGGGTTCGGGTGTCGGCGGTTCAAAGAGGGGCTCTGCTGCAGGCTGACGCTTGGGCGGAACCCACGTATCTTCATTGAGACGAGCACGTTCACGCAGAATCGCAGTGGTTGAGGGAACAGGTTCTGGTGCGGGGGCTTCTTGTTGTTGTGAACCAAAGAGGCGCTGCCAGAAGTTGGGTGCGGCAGAGTCTTTCTGTTGCGAAGGGGCGGCAGCACGTTCACGCAGGATGTCTACCGTTTCATTGGCATCCGTCGTGAGGGTTTCGGTTGTGCGTGGGGTCACGAGGCGTGTAAGGAAGAAAAGGGTGTTGCGCACGCCAATAATCATGAGCAAGAAGAAGAAGGCCAGGGGCCAAAGGAGGAGCTGAAGCCCCATTTCGCCGAGGAATTGACGCAGGGCGCCTGTCACAATCCATTGCCCTAAAGCGCCACCGGCATTCGGACGGAGGTTGAGTTGGGCCAACAGTGGACTGCTGGCGCCATCATCGCCACAGAAGGCCTGAAAGAGGCAGGCTAAGGTGACGTAGAGGCCAAAAATCCAAATCACGCGTAAACGGAAGTAGTGCACACGGCCATGCATCATGAAGCAGGACGTGAGCATCAGGAGGGGCAATGCAAAGTAACGATAGGCCAAGCCTGCAAAACCATACCCAAAAAAGGTGAGCCATGCGCCCAATATGCCGATGCGATTCATCGGCACACCCGCAGGCGGTGAGGGCGGATTGTGCAACCAGCTAATATCGCGCCAGTCGTAGGAGATTAGGGCCAAGAAGAGGATGATGGTCAACACCATCAACGTTGCGCCCCAAATGCGACGCGACCGCACGTTGACCGTGCTATTGATCTCTTCCTGTTCGTTTGTACGAGGGCGAGCGTTTGTTTTTGCTTGCGAGGATCGAGCCATAGGGATTGTTTAACTCTCCGTTATGAGCGAGAACTTGATGAGTTTCGCTCTCCGTAAAATTTGAATGACGTCCATAATGCGCCCATAGGTTTGTGTTTCATCGCCGCGGATGTGTGCCACTACGTCTTTGTTTTGCGTGACGGCAGCTTGGGCGCGGGTGAGGAGTTCGTCGTCGGTGACACGCTCTTTCCCCACATACACTTGGCCTTCGGCTGTGACGCTCACCGTGAAGGGATCCGTATTGGGGAGAGGGTCTCCAGAGGCTTTGGGCAACCGCAGATTGACGCCATTCTGCAGTGCAGGGAAGGTGATGATGAAGGCAATCAAAAGCAGAAAGGTCATATCCAAGATTGGCGTCATGTCAATCTGGCCATTGATTTGGCGGGGTTTCCTTTTTCTGCGAGAGAGCCGTGTCCGAAGCATATCAACGTTCCTCAAGATAGTGCAGACGCAGTTTGCCTAAGAGGTCTTCGCCGAAGCCTTCGAGGTCAACGCTTGCCGATTCCAGGCGGCCTTGCAGGAGGTTGTAGCCAATCGTGGAGGGAATTGCGACGACCAAGCCGACCACTGTCGTGAGCAATGCCGAGGAGATGCCCGGGGCTAATTCCGCAATGTCAGCACTACCACAGGCGGCCATGGCTTGGAAGGCGCCCATCACGCCCCAAACGGTGCCGAAGAGGCCCATCAAGGGAGCCGAACTGGTGAAGATGGCAATCCAGGTCATGCCAGAGCCACCCAAGTTCACACACTCTTCTTCCACGGTGTGGGCGCAAACAGATTCCACTAAGTCCATCTGTTTGCGTGTCAGGCTAAGGCTGTAGGTGGGGTCGATGCTCATGCGCTGGCGTTGTTCAATCGACACCAGGGAGGCAAGGCGTTCGCAACTTCTCACGTAGACTTTCCCCATCGGGGCATCGGTGAGTTCGTAGAGTTTGTCTGCGTGGTCAACGAAGATTTCCAGCGGGTCGTTCTTCTTCACGAAGGTATCCACGAAATGTGCAGAGCGCATGCGCACTTCATCGAGCTTGAGCTTTTTGCCCAGCATCATCCCCCACGAGCTAATGCTCATGAGGATTTGGGCAATAACAATGAACTGTCCCACCATGTCGGAGTCCACAAAGGCCTTAATCGGACTTGTGGACCCAATAGCGAGGAGGAGGGTGTCAAACATGATGACTTAGATCCTTTCGGGCGTGGGGATGCCGAGCAAGGTTAAGCCGCCACGCAAAACCTTCGAGACGGCATCGCACAAACGAATGCGGCTGTCGCGCACTTCAGGTTCGGCCTTGAGCACGGGCGAGCTCTGGTAGAAGGAACTGTAGAGTTGGCTGAGCTGGTAGAGATAGTCGGCCAAAACGCTGGGCTTGCAGAGGTCGCCAGCACGCTGCACGGCATTGGGATACTGCAAGAGGTGAAGGGCGAGGGCCTTTTCGGCATCGCCAGTAATCTGGAGCGGATTATCCTTCGGATTACGACCCGTTTCGGCTTGATAACGTGCAATCAAAGAGTTCAAGCGGGCATTTGCGTACTGCAAGTAGGGGCCGCTATTGCCTTCAAGCGCAAGGGCGCGCTCCCAGGTGAAGACAATCATCGTGGCCGGATCGTGCGAGAGGTCGGCGTACTTGATGGCGCCGATACCGATGGCTTCAGCGAGTGCTGCGCGTGCTTCTTCGGTCCAATCGGGGTGGCTTTCGTCCACAATCTTGCGAGCGCGTGCAGCGGCTTCATTCAGGAGGGTTTCCAACTTGATCACATTGCCTTGACGCGTCGAGAAGGTGCCTTCGGGTAAGCGCATGAGGCCGAAGGGGACGTGCTGGAGTGCCGCCTTGGCGCAGAAGCCGAGCTTGCCGCAGATAGCGAAGAACTGTTTGAAGTGCAGTTGCTGACGATCGTCGGTGACGTAGATGATACGTGCAGGATCAAATTCTTCAGTGCGGGATTTGACCGTGGCGATGTCGGTGGAGGTGTAGTTGAAGCCGCCGTCGCGTTTGCGAACGATTGCGACTTCCAAGCCTTCGTCCTTCATGTCCACAATCCATGCGCCGTCACTCAAGGTGGCCAACCCCTTTTCCTTGAGGGTTTCCACGACGGGTTCGAGCATCGGCTGGTAGTAGCTTTCGCCACGGTAGAGGTTGAAGCTAACATCGAGGCGGCCATAGATGCGGCCAAATTCGTTGAGCGAGATTTCGATGAAGCGCTTCCACACGGCGAGGTTTTCTTCGTCGCCAGCTTGCAATTTCACCAGTTCTTCGCGGCAGGTGTCCAACCATGCAGGGTCTTCCTTGGTGGCGTTATAGCTCTGCACGTAGACCTTTTCGAGCAATTCCACCGTGAGGTTGGCGCGTTCGTCATCGGTGAGGAAGCGACGGTAACCCATGATGAGGATGCCGAACTGTGTGCCCCAGTCGCCAAGGTGGTTGTCGGCAATGACGTCGTAACCTAATGCACGCAGAATGCGGTCAATGGCATTACCAATCACCGTGCTACGAATGTGACCAATGTGCATCGGCTTCGCCACATTGGGGGAGGAGTAGTCAATGACGACCTTTTCGTTTGCACCACTCTGCGGAATGCCGAGATTCGCATCGTTACTCAAAAATTCCACGCCAGCAGCTAAGGCGCGACGAGAGAGGGTTAAGTTGATGAAGCCTGGTCCAGCGACTTCGGCCTTTTCCAAAATGTCAGGCAAGGGGAGCGCCTGAATAACCGCTTCTGCTAAAGCGCGCGGATTCTTCCCAGCACGCTTTGCAATACCCATTGCATCATTGCACTGCCAATCACCAAAACGAGCATCTTTCGACGGCACCACTTTATTGCCGCCACCACATCCAGGTTCTGCTGCCTCAAATGCAGCGCTCAACCATTGCTTTACAAGCCCTTCGCAATCCATACTAAACTCCTAAATGAAATAAATCATATCTATTCTATCATAATACGCACGCGAACATACGCGAAAAGCACGCTTTATTTGGCGATTGCGTAGAATATTTTCCAGTTGCTAAAGGAAAGTGCTTAGGGGAGGTGGAATTTCGTTTGAGAGGGGGAGTATGTGGTGGGCAGTAATGGGAAATCTCCTTCGTTCACGCCAGAAGGGGTTTTAGGTGGGTGTGGTGGAGGTGAATGTGGTTGAAATGGAGGCGTGTGTCGTGAATAACCCATTGAAATTCCAATATGGGTTTGTTAAATGAGGAGGCTCTGATGTGTTGTTGTGATTGCCTTTAAGGTGCGCTTGTTGGGATACGCTGGAGGGCAAACGAGTGTCTGAGGAAAATAAAAAACCTCCCTGCTAAGCAAGGAGG
>JAEIGA010007637.1_pt1 | contig 16402 bp, 10 predicted proteins | sample 9270691 | NCBI WGS metagenome assembly JAEIGA01 (sample SAMN17057246, study PRJNA624740) | gut metagenome | biome: biome; isolation source: fecal sample | host: Bos grunniens | place: China: Xizang | collected 2019
AAGCCCAGGGAGTGGATGTCGTGCTTCGTGAAACGGATACAGGTAGAATCTATGGTGCCACCTTCATCGACCATCGGACGGGTTGTGTGCTCAACGGCTCACGACTCGGCAAGGAACTCTCGGCAAATGCTCTTCAATCACATTTCACCCAAACAGCGGCCAAACAAGGCATCATACAGCATCCAGCTAAGGATATGCAGGGACAATATGCCCACTCTGAGCAGCTGCAAACGGGAGAAGGCTTGGGATTATTCACGCCCGAAGGTCCTGCCGTTGATGTCGAGGAGGAACGCTTCATCCATGAGATGCAGAAGAAGAAAAAGAAGAAGCGTAAAGGCTTCAGACTGTAAAACATTCATTAACCGATTAAACAGGAATCAATATGTCACAACAAGAAGACGATTTGAGAGCACTGGCGAAAATTATGGATTTTCTCCGTGCCGTGAGTATTATATTAGTAGTGATTCACATCTATTGGTATTGCTATGAGGCAATCCAATTATGGGGTATCAATATCGGTGTAGTCGATAGGATGCTGATAAACTTCCAGCGTACCGCAGGACTCTTCGGCTGCATCATCTACACCAAGATATTTGCCGTCATTCTCCTTGCCTTATCGTGTTTGGGAACAACGGGAGTAAAGGAAGAGAAGATAACTTGGAAGAAGATCTGGACGGCACTTGCCGTCGGTTTTATCCTCTTCTTTCTCAACTGGTGGATATTGGCTTTACCTCTACCTCTTGAAGCGAACACAGCTCTTTACATTGCAACAATGGCGGCAGGCTATATCTGCCTGTTGATGGGTGGTCTATGGATGAGCCGACTGTTGAAGTACAATCTTATGGAGGATGTCTTCAACAACGAGAACGAGAGTTTTATGCAGGAAACAAGGCTGCTGACAAACGACTACTCGGTCAATCTGCCTACACGCTTCTATTATAAAAAGAGGTGGAACAAGGGTTGGGTGAATGTCGTGAATCCATTCCGTGCTACCATCGTTCTCGGTACACCGGGTTCGGGTAAGTCATATGCCGTTGTAAACAACTTCATCAAGCAACAGATTGAGAAGGGTTACTCCATGTATGTCTATGACTTCAAGTTTCCCGACCTCTCGATGATTGCCTACAACCATTTGATGAACAACTTGGACGGGTACAAGGTCAAACCGAAATTCTATGTGATTAACTTCGATGATCCACGCCGTAGCCATCGTTGTAATCCCATACACCCGGACTTTATGACAGATATTTCAGATGCATACGAGAGTGCTTACACGATAATGCTCAATCTCAATAAATCGTGGGTGCAAAAGCAGGGCGACTTCTTTGTAGAATCTCCGATAGTGTTGTTCGCTGCCATTATATGGTATTTGCGAATCTATCAGAATGGAAAGTATTGCACATTCCCACATGCCATAGAGTTGCTTAACCGCAAATATGAAGATGTGTTCCCCATCCTTACAAGTTTTCCCGAACTTGAAAACTATCTTTCGCCTTTTATGGATGCTTGGCAAGGTGGAGCGATGGAACAGCTTGCCGGACAGATTGCAAGTGCCAAAATTCCGCTTTCCCGTATGATTTCACCACAACTTTATTGGGTAATGTCGGACAGCGAGTTTACACTTGACATCAATAATCCCGAAGAGCCGAAAATCCTGTGTGTGGGAAACAATCCCGACCGTCAGAACATCTACGGTGCAGCACTCGGCTTGTACAATTCCCGTATCGTGAAGCTCATCAACAAAAAGGGGATGCTGAAGTCATCGGTTATCATTGACGAGTTACCGACCATCTATTTCAAGGGATTGGACAACCTTATCGCAACGGCACGAAGCAACAAGGTTGCCGTATGTTTGGGCTTTCAGGATTTCAGTCAGCTGGTGCGTGATTATGGCGACAAGGAAGCCAAAGTCGTGATGAATACCGTTGGTAACATCTTCTCCGGTCAGGTGGTAGGTGAAACGGCAAAGACACTCTCGGAACGCTTTGGAAAGGTGTTGCAGAAAAGACAGTCAATCACTATCAACCGACAGGACAAGTCCACATCCATCAACACGCAGATGGACAGTCTTATTCCTCCGAGCAAGATTTCCGGTCTTACGCAGGGTATGTTTGTCGGAGCCGTGTCGGACAACTTCGATGAACGCATTGAGCAGAAGATTTTCCATGCGGAGATTGTGGTGGACAATGAGAAAGTCGCAGCCGAAACAAAGTCTTACAAGCCTATACCTGTCATTACCGACTTCACTGACGAGAATGGTAAGGATTGTATGCGTGAAATGATACACGAGAATTACAATCGCATCAAGGAGGAGGTGAAACAGATAGTCAAGGATGAGTTAGCACGAATCGCCAATGATGATAAACTTAGCCATCTGTTACAAAAAAAATAATCTTTTCCCCTAACATTAAAACGGATGAGAGAGCATCACGCTTTCTCAACCGTTCCTAATTATTGGATCTCTTATCCTTTTTTGTAATGAATTTATATTGAAACTATCATTCAAGAATAACTGCCAAATACTCTACTATGGGATGGTTGGATGGTAAAGCTACAGTATCATCCACTTCATGACAAGATGAATCGGAACAATAACATTGTAAATTCATTCCTTTATATTTTAAGGTGCAACAGACCTCATTATCTTTATTTCGTATGACCAATGACTTGTGATCCATTATTTCATGACTAATCATGGTTGGACGTCTTAAACGCTCTGATAGTAGAGCCTTTATTTCCGCAAACTTTTGTAATAAACGAAAGAAATGTATTGCTTTAAACAACTCTGTATAATTGGCCGTTTCATTTTCTATCGGTTCATATTTGCAGGCACGTATGGAATAATCTATGGCCCGTTTTCTTTTATCCATGTCCTGTAGGACATTTTCCTTAAAAGCCTTGTTCTTCTGATAATATTTAGCAGTTTTCTCATAGCCTGGCAGTGCAGTTTCTATTGAAGGACGTATTGCTTCGTAGGTTTCATAATTGGTACGTGCAAATTTATCCATAAGATGATAAAGGAACCAAAGTTCAATGCAGGGGTGGCTCTCAATGAAGATTACTCCCAACTTCTTGTATTTCTCTTTGGCAGACAAATATAATGCATATTGCTTTTTATCCTTTACGATTGTATCGGTATCTATTACCAAGAATAATGCATCTGCCCGTTCCTGAGGTTTCTTCTTCAGTTCCTTGTCTATCAGTTTCAGGTTCTGCTTATACGAGCTTCTGCTGTTCTTTGGCACATCAGGAACCATCGAAAAACGGAACCGGTTATTAGTGCGCAGTCCGTCAAAGTAAAACCATTCAGTAAAACCTTCACCATATATCTTGATGGTATATTCCAAGGGTCTAATCTGTTCCATACTACCAGTTTTTAAGAATCAATGAATATACTTCCCAATTGTGGTTTTGCACCTAACTTCCCGGCTCTATATGCATTAAGTATAGAAACCTCCTTATGTAAACCAAAATCCTTTGCTCTGTATATTTCCGTAGCTCCGGATATATTCTTGTTTGCAAAATACACCATATCCCGACGGATAAACTCCTCATCAAGAAGCATCAGATTATGTGTTGAAAAAATCAATTGTCCACGGTCTGAGTTCACTAGGAATGTCTTTACAATATGGGAAAACAAGTCATAGTGTAATGAATTGTCCAGTTCATCGCATACCAAAATCTGGTTACTTCTTACCAGCATGAATAACAAAGCCGATAACCCATACATGCGATTGGTTCCGTCAGATTCAGCCACATTCGGAATATCTCCTGTGTAAAATGGGGTTTTATGCGTAAAGAACAATTCTTCACGAGAAATATATTTGCCTTGCGGTTCCGGTAAATGAAGGATACGGGCTATCTGTTTGAACTGTTCTAGAGCCTCGTCTGTCACTTCGCCATTCTCTTCCTTTATATATAAGTCCGAAATGTTGAAATCAGCCTTACCCATCATATCACAAATAAACGTCTTGCTATCCGAATCCAATCTTACCACATCGTTGGCGAATTTGCCAAGATCCATATGATTGTCAAGCATTGGAAGTATTGTTTCTTCCAAATAAGAATACACCGTATCAAAGGCCTCATTCTTTTCCACATTCGAATTCTTATAAGTAGAAAGAACCGATGAATTGGCTATACAATTTGATTCTATAAACAACTTCTGAAGAGAGGTCAGATTGAGTAATGTTCCAAATTCAATAACCGAGTTTCCCTTTTCTTCCACCCAATTCCTTTCAAAGAAAAGAGCACGGCGATTATTCGGATAATAATAAAGTTCTTCTTTATAAATCCGTCTGCTATCCATTTCAATAAAATATTCATATCGGATGTCACCTATATAGAATATAAGTGTAAAAGAAGACGGTTCATTGCGGCTTTCAGCATCCATTAAAAATGGAGTAAGCCCCGTTCCCGAACTACTCTTGCGGGATTTATTCAAAATGACATAAAACACCAACCAGGCAAGGGCTTTCAATATGTTACTTTTGCCAGATGCATTTGGCCCATATATGATACCTATTTTTGAAATGCGCACATTCTTTATTTTTACAACAGCATACTCTTCGTATGTCTTGTCAGGAGAAGCTGTAAAGTCTAATATTTGCTCTTCTCGAACAGAAAGGAAATTTTTAACTTTAAATTGCAAAATCATAATTTTCGGTATTAAATTCGTAAACTCTCTGCAAAAATACCAATTAAAATCCGAATAGCAAGATTTTAATTGGTATTTTATTATTTTTCAAGATTTGAATATGATTTGTTTGATAATTTCTATCTTCTCATTCGCTCCAGATCATCATCTCTCCGCATCTTCTCGTTCAGTTTCATTTGCATCTTGTCGAGGAAGTAGGTACGGCTATCATTCTTTCTACGCTTGATGTCAGTGTAGAAACGGTAGCAATCCTTTGAGTTTACCCCAAAGAAGGCATACAGCACCGGAGCAAGTTCATTCAGTTGAATATTACCGTTATTGATACAGCCCATTTCACTGATACCATATATCATTTCAACAAGGTCAATGGCGTTACCTGTCCATTGCAAAACTGGAGTATTGTTCTTTTCGTTGGTGGATGGATTTAGTGGTGGCACTTGGGTTGCAATGGAAGACAAATGTCGCTGCATCTTCTTCACAAAGGCAAGAGCTTTACGAACATATACCGACATTTCGCAATCGTCCTGCACCTGATGAAACTGTAACTCTATCTCGGCATACATCAACGCAACTGCAATATGCTTAATATCTGTAGCCGAATGGCAATGTTCAATCACTCTTGCCACAAATTCATTATAGGCCGATGGCAGTTCTTTATTTTCACTACTGTTTATACGGTTGAAAAACTCAGTATCTATCAATATGGTATGATTCATCTTTATTCCGTTTATGGGTTTTACACTTGTTTATCAGTGTGCGCACATAAACTATAAGTGCAAACAGATGACCTGCCCGTGCCAAAATCAGGTAACAACGACATATCCCGCTGAATATCAGCAAGAAAATTCCTAAAAATAATTTTTGGCGATTTTTTGAGGGCTATGAAAAGTGTTCAGAATCCGAACATTTGTTCAGAATCTGCACATTGTAATGTGTTCATTTTCCGAACACTATGGCTATTCTTGGATATGCTTTTTGTGATAAACAATGCGAAGAATACCTCCGTTATACTCTTTCTTCTCTACCAAACTCCAATGGGAAAATGGCAAGTTTGTCTTAAACAAGTATCGTCCCGTTCCGGCAATGAACGGAACTATATAAAGTATTATTTCATCAATCAGTTGCAGACGCAGAAGTCCGTTGATGTAATCGGAGGTATCGTGAGTAGCCTCAATCAAGAAATGCGAGTCTGATTTGTTCTCTGTCAATCGTGAAGTAGGATAGGCCGGAGTCAGTTCATAGTCTGCCGCATCAAACAGTTTGTCGATGTCGTAACTCCCAGGACGCAGTGCGCAGCATGCATCCTCCTTTTTCTCCGGTAAGCAACCGTCCAATGATAGAATGGCAAGTACCTGAACCTTCGCCATAATGTAGTCTCCTTTCTTTTCGTTAGCAACAGGACAAAAAAGATAGCGTGCAAATCACACTATCTCTGATGAAGGTTCTGGAAAAACCCTGAAAGGAATAGGTGAATGCACGCTATGCGTAGGCATAGCATAAGCAATCACGCAATTGTTCCTTTCAATGTAAATTTTCCAAATTTTCATCAGAAACGCCTTGCGGTCTTATGTCTATATATGCAGGCAATGGCTATGCCAAAACCTGTGCTATATCTTATGTTTCCGGCATTCAATGACTACCATTGTTGCCAATTTCAACTGCAAAAGTAATCATTTTATGCTAAATTACGCTGCAATGGGCTATAAATTCTAACTTAACCCATACTCCTTTATCTTGGCATACAAGGTTGTACGACCAATTTTCAAGAGTTTTGCAGCCGACTTCTTATTTCCACCGCACTGTTCCAATGCTTGCCTGATACGCTCTTTTTCCTGTTGCACATCTTTGAGTGAATAACATACAGGCGAAGCATCTTGTTCAATATATAACTCCAAATCATCTTCGGTTATGTTATTTCCTTCGCACAGTAGTACGGCGGTTTGTATCTTCTGTTTCAGTTCTCTCACATTGCCACTCCACGGATGCTGTAGCAATGCCTTCTCTGCCGATGAGTCAAACCCCTTAACGGCTTTATTCAATGTCTTGTTGCTCTGTTCACGGAAGAACTCTGCCAATGGCATAATATCTTCCTGGCAATTCCTCAGTGGTGGAAGAGTTATCGTAAAATCCTGCAAACGGTAAAGAAGATCTTGTCGAAAGCGTTTCTCCAATACCGCCTTTACCAAATCCTCGTTCGTCGCTGCTACGATACGCACATTGCAGTTCCTGTCCTCCTTAGCACCCACCGGACGATATTTCCTTTCCTGTATCACACGCAGCAACATTTGTTGTATCTCATAGGGTAGATTACCCACTTCATCAAGGAAGAGTGTGCCTCCGTTTGCTTCTTGGAAATATCCTATCTTGTTTGTGTCAGCTCCCGTAAATGCCCCTTTGATATGCCCGAAGAATGCCGATTGAGCCAGTGACGGAGAGATAGAACCACAGTCCACCGAAACGAATGGTTTGTCGGCTCTCTTGCTCTTCGTATGGATACGCTGGGCTATATGTTCTTTGCCCGTTCCGTTCTCGCCCAATATCAGTACACTCATATCAGTCGGAGCAACCAGACGGATACGCTCCTTTATCTGACGGAATGCGGCACTGTCCCGTTGGAATATCGGTACGGAACTCAATACAGCTTTTGCTGCCATCTGTTTTTGGACTATTCCGTTAATAGTCGGCATTAGCTTGTCTTCCAACAATTTCTTTTGAATATAATCCGCAGAACCCAATTTCATTGCAGATACAGCGGTATGTACATCGGCATAATCTGTCATAACAATAAACGGTTGTTCCATTCCGTTCTTACGCATCCATTCAAGCAGTGCGGTACTCTCACCATCTGGCAGACGAAGATCGGCCAATACAATATCATCAAAATCGGCTTTCTCCATCAGTTTCTTCGCTCGCGAGATATTGGTAACGGTTTCTGTCTTCCAGCCTTCCCGTTGCAGCCATCGACATACAATCTCGGCAAACAGCGTATTGTCTTCAAGAATGATTATCTTACCCATTTGCCACCTCCTTCTTCTTTTCGTTGGCACAACGAATGATAGTTTTACCTGCTTCCAATACTGCATTTATCGCATCTTGCAGCTCTTCATTGCTATAAGAGGTAGTATCCTTCAACAATTTGTGTAACTTCCATAGAGGTTTATCCGTATTGAGTATTCCCCACGAACTACGCAAGTGGTGTATAAGTTCGTCCAGTTCTTTCAGGTCTTTGCGTTCTGCTGCATCTTTGAAGTTCTGCATATCCTGCTCTGTAACGGATATTACTTTATCGAGCATCTCTACTTCATCACCGTATGCCAATATAGCGGTAAAGTTCAGTTCATCATCGTTCTCTTCCTTATCGGCAATGTTCCTATCTGCAATATCCAAAAGGTCTTGTTTGGAGAATGGCTTGAAGATGCAGTCGGAAAATCCCTTTTCCAACAGTTCTTCTTTCGTACAACTGCCCGAAGCGGTTGCCACTATCACAGGGATAGTCTTTGAGTTGTTCACATTCGATGTGCGTAATAGCTCAAGAATATCGTAACCATTATGCTCAGGCATACGCAGATCGGTTATCAACAGGTCATATCGTTTGTGACGTATCAACTCTATCAGTTCTCCGGCATTCACGCAAGTATCGCACGCTACATCACATTTGGCAAACATCGCCTTTATCATATTCAATGTAATGACATTGTTGTCTATGGCCACCACACTATAATTGCGTTTCGGGTATATCGTTTCATTTTGGCTCTTGCTTAGCAATCGTTCATCCGTTCTTGTTACAGGAATATCTACCGAAACATCTGTACCTATTCCAACATCGCTATTTATCCATATCTTTCCACCAAGCAGTCGCACCAAACTATCTACAATGGAAAGTCCCAATCCGAAGCCGTCTTGTGTTGCGGCATTTGATAGCCGTTCAAACGACTTGAAGACTCTTCTCAATTCACCCTTTGGCATACCTGTACCCGAATCTGTGACAATCAGATTATAGATGCCGTTCTTGTAGGTCGTATCCAATGTTATCAGTCCGCTTTCGGTAAACTTCAAAGCATTGGATAGCAGGTTGTCGCCAATCTGTATTATCCGTTCCTTGTCGCCTATAACCACATAATCCTCGCAGTTATGCACCACGAACCCCACATCCTTTGCTTCAATCTGAGTACGGAACTCGACGTCAAGTGTTTCTGCAATATCGGTCAGTCGGAATGGTGTGAGGTTTACCTCTTCCTTGCCACAATCCAGACGGAAGAAACTCAAAAGGCTGTTCAGTTGTGTCGCCATACGTTCTGAAGCCTGCTTTATGTTCTCCATGTACTCCCTTTGCTTCGTTTCGTCCGTTTCCTCTTCGAGCAAACCAACATATCCGATAATGGAAGACAGCGGAATACGCAATTCGTGCGTGATGGTGTGCATCATTTTCTGCCGGGCATTCAGTAGCTCTTCATTTTCAGCAAGCATCTGTTTCTGCTTGCGTATAAGATCTTCAGCTTCCTCTTCTTTCTTCCGTATTTTACGAGAATCTTTTCTGATAACAAGGATTTGAACTACAATAACAAATAACATCAATACTGTAGCTATAGTTATCGCATAGAATCCCCTTTCACGAGTAGAAGTAATTGTTCGCTCACGTTCCAACAAATCTTGCTGTATTGTGGCATCCATTTGACTGATGATTTCTTCTAACTGATGATTCAAGACATTGTTACGTGTAACCAGACTATCCGCAAAGGCATCCAATTCTTTTGCCTGTTTTCTCTGCCTCTCTATTACATCTTTATTGAGTGTATAGAGCATTGTAGAAGTTGTCGTTTCTGATTTCTTCTTTTTCTTGAATAATCCCAAGAATCCACCAGATTTCTTACTTGGCTCTTGCGTACTCTTGTATGCTATAATAGGAACTTGCGAGGCTAATTGCTCATTCTGCGTATCTTGTACTTGCAGTAATGTCCAGATATTAAACAGTTGGTTCTCTTTATCTTCCAACAATCTCCGTAGGCTATCCAATCTGTGTGGCGGATAGTCCTTCTTAAACTCACACAATAGGTTGTCGAGTTGTAGTCTTTTGGAATGGTATCGTATTGTGTCGGTCGCTTCCCATTCCAGAATCGTTTCTCCATACATCGCAAGTTCCAATTTCTTGGCATAGGCATCATGAACCTTTTGGCGAAGCACGTTTATATGCTTAACCTCTTGCTCTAATTTCTCTAATTGCCGCCACTCGCTGATATATAGATAAACTATAGTACCTATCAATAAGGCTATCACTCCATATCCGACGGCTAATTTCCCCTTTGAATAATTTGCGCTGTCCCTATATGTCATATGAAATCATTTTACAATGAAAAATAATAGCTTTAAATTGAGCCCTTCATTATTGAGATTGTCTGTATTGTACTTCTCATTTATTGTTTCTCCCGATTAGCCGGATTCAGAACAATGGAATGTAGAATATACATCCCATTGTTCACCTTATGCCAGAATCCAATCAATGGTTATCCCGTATCAATTCTCCGTTTGTGCAAATCAATTTATAGGATTTACCCTTGACCGTTTTCAAGACAAATACTGTATCTTGGTATCTCAACTCACAGTTGCCACCATTCTTGGAAAGAATCGTTACAGAAACCAATTCTCCATTATTCCAGCAAATGTCCAATTCGAAGTTTCCCTTGGCACAAAGTCCTTTCACTTCGCCGTCCTTCCAGGCATCCGGAAGAGCCGGAAGCAAATGGATGAATCCCATGTGGCTCTGCATCAGCATTTCGGTGACACCGGCAGTTCCGCCAAAGTTACCGTCGATTTGGAAAGGAGGGTGAGTATCCCAAAGGTTATCCAAAGTACCGTTCTTCAACAAGTTTCCGTAGAGCTTGTAAGCCCGGTTTCCGTCGTGCAGGCGTGCCCATTGGTTGAGTTTCCAACCCATGCTCCATCCGGTAGCACCATCGCCACGATGATTCAATACTACCTTGGAAGCTTCTGCCAATTCGGGAGTAGTGACCGGTGAAACGGTATGTCCCGGATGCAAACCGAACAACTGGTTCACATGGCGGTGTTCATCCTTCGGATTATCGATATCCTTCGACCATTCCATCAGCTGTCCGTAACGGCCTACTTTGTATGGAGCCAACTTAGCCAATACTTCTTCCCATTGCTTGCGTTCCTTCTTGTCTACACCCAATACCTTCGATGCATCGATGGCATTCAACAGGATTTCACGAATCACAGCATGAACGAAGGTTGCACCTTGGTCAATCGGACCGTGTTCCGGTGAGGTCGATGGAGCGGCTGTATACGTTCCGTCCGGTTTCTTCCACAGATAGTCCACGGCAAATTGGGCACTGGTCTTGATGAGTTCGTAACCGGTTTCTTTCAGGAATTGCTTGTCACGAGTATAATCGTAATAATCCCATACATGGGTAGCGAGCCAAGGACCTGCCATCGGGTTGAAGTTCCACGACATGTTTTCGCTTTCCAGTGGAGTAGTGAAGCCGAAGATGTTACCCGAAATGGAAGCGGTCCAACCTCTGGCTCCGAAGTAAGCCTGAGCGGTCTTTTCACCCGGTTTTACCAAGGTCTTGATGAAATCTATCAAAGGTAAAGTACATTCCGCCAAATTGGTGGAACCTGCCGGCCAGTAGTTCATCTGTACGTTGATGTTGTTGTGGTAATCCACACGCCACGGGCCGTCCACGTTATTGTGCCAGATACCTTGCAGGTTGGCAGGGAGATTGCCCGGACGGGAACTGGCAATCAGCAGGTAGCGTCCGAATTGGTAATACAGTTCTTCCAAATGATAGTCTGCCTGTCCCTTGCGATAGTTCTGGAGACGTTGTGGGGTTGGGATATCCTTATCCTTGTCACCACCGTTCAACGACAGGGATACGCGGTTGAACAACGAAGCATAGTCCTTGTAGTGTGCATCGAACAAGGCTTCATACCCCATCGCTACGGCATCCTTCATCCAGGCAGCGGTTGTTTCCGATGGATTCACACCGACATAGGTCTTCGGATTGTTGAAGTCCGGATTGAAGTTGATAAGGTAGTCCGTATCAGCAGTCACGAGGAATACCACTTCATCTGCCCCGTTTACGGTCAGTTTGCCGTTTTGGTTGGATAGTGTACCGCCTTTGTGGATCGCATGGATGCGTACCACATATTCCATCTGGTTGTTGTCCAGACGGGCTTTCCATGCCAATCCGTTGCTTCCGTCAGCTTCCATCTTTCCGGTAGATACCGGATTCGGTTCGTAACTGAATACCAGGTTCTGCTTACCTGCCTTGTCAGCCTTGAAGCGGATGACCATCACGTTGTTCGGATAGGAAATGAAGTAGTTGCGTTCGTAGGCTACTCCGTCCTTGTTGAACTGTACCACAGCGAGTGCCGAGTCCAAAGAAAGAATACGTTTATAGTCACTCATGCCGATGGTGCTGAGTCCGGTTTCCACATAGAACTCGCCCATGGTGGTGAAGTTGCCGAAGCGGAACGGCTTTTCCTTCCACGATTCGTAAGGTACGTTACTGTTGAAGTTCTTCTGGGTCAGGAGAGTCGCCTTTTCTTCGTCGCCATCGATGAAGGCTTGGCGGATTTCATCCAATATGTGAGCCGACTGTTTGTTCACATCCCAGTAGGCTTTCGGACCAGCCAAGGTGTTCGGACCGCCTCTCCAGAGTGTCTTTTCATTGAAGGTGATGCGTTCGGCTTCTACCGAACCCATGATATTAGCTCCCAGACTGCCGTTGCCGATGGGGAGTGATTGCGATTCCCATTCGGCATCGGGATTGGTTGCCGTATCGCCTGCCGATTCCGGCTTGTTCTCGCCCTTCCACATATCCGGTGTATTGCCGAACCAGATAGCCTTGTTCTCTAGGGTTATCGGTTTGTTGAACCAAATGGAGAGTCCGCGTGTGTAATCTGTGGCATGTACGGACAGTGCCAGACACGTCATGACTACTGTTTGAAAAATCTTCTTCATAATATTATTGAGTTAAGTTATACTTTTCCTTTATTTTCACTTGTTCCTTCTCATCGTCCAGTGCTTTCCGTATCAGTGCATAACGCCCTGTTTCCACCTTGCCTTTTACCAGTTCCGGGATATTGAAGGAGTTCATACATTTCCGGTAGAAATCACCTCTTTCCTGAGGAAGTACGAAAGGCTTTCCTATCGTTCCGTCGGCACCGATGTGGGCGATGTATGGCCGTGTATGCAAACCGTCTGTCCGTCGGCTGCTGAACACGATCCAACGTCCGTTGCTGCTCCAGCTATGATAACTTTCCACACTTGGACTGTTCAGGGCATCCAGACGGATAGCCTGGTTCCCGTTCTGCATGTCCAGCATCCAGAGGTCGGCTTCCTGATGCCAGATGGGGAAAGTGGCATGGTCGGCCAAAGTCACCATCAGGAATCTACCGTCCGGCGATATCCGGGGAAAAGACACGCTCTTGTTCATTTTCTCTGCATGGAAAAGGGTATCCACCCGATTGCCGAACGTTCCTGTCGCTTCGTCAAAGCTGATTGCACAGAGATGATATTTCAACGATTCGATACTGTCGGGCATGACTTGCTTGTGGGCGGAACAGAAATACAATGTCTTCCCGTCGGCGGAGAACGAAGGGAATGTCTCGAAACTCTCTTCCCCGAATGTCAGGGGAGTCGTGATGATTTCGTTCCGTTCCACATCATAGACCACCACATCCGATGCCAAGTCCATGACTTCAATGCGGTTGGTGTGGTTTGTGTGAAAGAGCTGTTTGGTGTCGTTCACCGAAAAGGCAATGTATTTCCCGCTCGGATGCCAATAGGGATAGACCAATGCAGACATCGTCTGTTCTGTCTTGGTTTCCAGTTTCCGGATGTCACCGTCATTCACCAGAAGGGTTCCAGCATGATTGGCACGCAAGTGGAACATCATCTTTTCCGGATTCTGCATGCAGAAGGAATGGCAGTTCATGCAGTTCCGGCCGGTCTGCGTATTCTCCAGAATAGCGGTTTCCTCGAAGCTTTCCAGATTTCGCTGATAGATACCCATTTCATTCCAGAGCGTATAGCCCGGTGGTATCAGGCGATAGACCAGACAGGGGTCAATTTCTTCCTCTGCCAAACGGAAGGTGAAAGCCCGGAAGGAAATCCACTTTCCGTCTTCCAGTTTGCAATGCTTCACTTCCACTTGCTTGCCTGGGGTTGCCCAGTCTTTCCATGCATCCAGCTCAGGAATAATGGCTCCGTCCTTACATACGGCCGAAATGCTCTTTCCGTTGCATGTCAGTACCAGGGCTTCCTGCCCGTCCTCCGCATCGACAAAGAAATTGAGGGGAGCGATATTGGGAGGTACTACCATGTCTGCGTACTCCTCTACCAAAGGAGAGGGAGTGTCTACCGAGGAAAAGACTTTCACCTCTTGGTTACAAGAAGCAAACAGGCCGACGGCTATTCCTAAAAACAGGAGATATAAACTATTCTTCATCGCATTAAACAAATATCAAGTAATACCATACTGTATGACCGAAAGAACGGTGCATCACATTCTTCAGGTTCGGGTTCTGACGGTTTTGGGCATATTGACGCATGAACTGGTCATATTGCTCCTTCACCGAAGCCGAAACGTTATACTCTTCCACTTTGTCCGGTTGGTCCAGTGCCATGACCGCTTGTTGGAAAGACAAAGGAAGTGTCCTGTCCTTTCCCGTTCCATAGTATTTATCCAAAAAGAGCTGGAATCCTTTCAGGTCCTTGTTCATCAGGAAAGACAAACCTAGGTATTCCTTTGCCTTCCGGTTCTCTGGATTGACTTCGAGGATGTCCTGCAATTCAGGTGTCCAACCATAGAACATAGCAAATCGGTTCTGTTGGCTCAGGCTACGGCGTTTTTCACCGAGTTCGGCATCTGCTTCTATCGCTTGGTCATTGTGAAGAAACTGGCTGTATTTCTGCGCCCATTTCCGATGGAAAGTAGTTTTGGCTATCAACGAAAGATATTTTTCCGCTACTGCATGATGGCCGAATATCAGGTTCGTCTTGACTAGGCGTTTCATCGTTTGTATTCCCATGGATTGTGGAAAAGTCACCTGAGCTTCAAAAGCATGTTGTTGGGCTTCGGCTATACAGCCCACGGTATAATGAATGTCACTGGCCAACAGACGGACAGTTCCGGTAGAGTTGACCGTAGCCAACAACGAATTCATGCCTTTGGGATAATAATGAAAAGCGCGGTTGGCCAGTTCACCCTTGTTTGCCAATGCCATATTGGCATAGTTCATGAAAAGGTAATTGTTCATCGGCTTGTCCGATACGAACTGCAGGATAGCATCCCAGTCTTCCATATAGGCATGATGATTCAGTCTCCAGATGTCCTGATTCGATGTGTTGCAGAAGTTGCCTGCCGTTTGCACGAGTAGGGCACTCGGTAGCAACCAACCGGTACAACAGACAATCCAGTTGGTGATTGGCTTTTTCCAGGTTATATCCGCTACCCTACGGGCTAGTAAAAGAAGCAGAAGTGTTACTCCCCAGGTTGCCCAATGGTAGATAGGCATTTCGGAGATCGATTCATAATAGCATGCAGGTGATAGAATAAATTCGATGTTGGCAACTACTCCCGTGAAATGGATGATAGCAATTGTAGAAACAAATACGGCTATAGGGGCTGCCATCGTAATGAACCACTTCTCCTTCTTGGCGAACAGGATAATACCGGCTAGCACATACATACATGCAGTGGATCCCCATCCCCATACAATTACAGGGATTCCTAAAAGAAATAGCCAACTACGGATAGGCCCTTTGAACAAGGATACCAAGCATACTGCTCCTAACGCAAAGACCATAGCCAATGCTCCTGACCAGTAGAAATTATGGTCAAAAAGTGACAGCAACTGACAGACCGATACACCGGTTGCCCAAGGCATCCATACGGACATGGACTTTCCCTGACTTTGCATCAGTCCCGCTATCACCACGAACAATAAAATGACCGGCACCGCAAAAGCGACGGTACCCGTTACCGTTTCGTCAAAGAATTGCATTCCCCATGTTCCTAGCCAACGGCCAAAGCCTCCCATTCGTTCCACAAAGGGAACAAACCAATCCCAATCAGCTACAAACAGGTTGGTATGTTCCAGTTGGCACAATTGGTAAGGTATATGCTGTTGAATTTGCCAACCTATCAAGACCGCAAACAATAGGCCTATGCACACATTGATTTTCTTCATCATCTGTTTCTGTGAAAAGTGAGAGTGTGCCTATACATTTACACACTCTCACATCTTTTATTATAAACCAATAGTTGTTTATTTCTTGGCTTTCAGGATCTTTTCAATCTGAGCATCAAGTTTTGCAGCAGCCTTGGCATACTTCTTTTCAGCAGCAGCTTTAGCCTTGCCTTCTGCGTTCTTGGCAGCATCGTAAAGTGCCCACAAGTTCAACTTGGCAGCAGCTTCCTTCTGTGCAGCTGTGTAAGCATCAGCGTATGCTTCCTGTGCAGCTTCCTGTTCTGGAGTAGCGTATGCGTGAGTGTAACCCTTCACATCGTTCCAGTGACCGCGAGTAAAGTCAGGGAAAGTGACAGCAGCACAATTGTTGTCCATAGAAAGTGCACCGAGTTCTGCCAATGCACACCATTCAGCCATATCGTATACGTCCATATCGAGTGGCAAACCATGTTGCAAGCAGTAAACCAAACGAGAGTCCATTACGTAGTCCATACCACCATGACCCAAGTGACGTCCCTTTTCAGCATACTT
>JAEIGA010007638.1_pt1 | contig 16402 bp, 17 predicted proteins | sample 9270691 | NCBI WGS metagenome assembly JAEIGA01 (sample SAMN17057246, study PRJNA624740) | gut metagenome | biome: biome; isolation source: fecal sample | host: Bos grunniens | place: China: Xizang | collected 2019
AAAATCAAAAAATTAATAGAAAATGCAAAAGTTATAACAATTGCAAGCAGTCCTTATTTTATAGAACAAGACTATGCTATTAAAGTATTAAAAGAACTATTTAATTGTGATATAATAAAATAATGAAATTGATAATTAAAATTTAGGAGGAGCGTTAATATGAACTTATTAACACAATGGAGAGCATTAAGCGAAAATTTTGAAACTCAAGAAGCTGAAATAAAATTCTGGGAAGAATACTTAAAAGTAGAAGCATCTATATACAATGAAATATTAAATAATAAAGTAGAAGTTGTAGAAGGAAAAGTTTCTGACTTAGCTGCTAAATACAACACTTCAGTTGAATACTTCATGGGATTCATAGATGGAATAAGCGAAAGTTTAAAAGAAGATATAGTATTAGAAGAAATAGAAGCTGATTCTGAAATATCTTTAAAAATAGATTTCGAAAAATTATACTTCAACATGTTAGCTGTTGAAGCTGAGTGGTTATATACTTTACCAGGATGGCAAGGAATACTATCAGTAGAAAAAGTAAAAGAAATAGCAAAAGCTTACAAAAGAACTAAAACTGTAGTTAAAGAAAAAAACAGTTGGAAGAAACGAACCATGTACTTGTGTAAGTGGTAAAAAATATAAAAAATGTTGTGGAAAATAATTCACTTAAAAAGCTACCTATCTAATAGGTAGCTTTTTTTATTGCATCAATAATTTTATTTTTAAATATATTAATATCCACATCTTGAACTTCTATAGGAACTTGTATTTTTTCATACAAATCAAATATATCTTCATCAGAAAACTCACAAACCTTTGTATCTCCAATTATTACGTTTTCATACTGACCGTATTGTTGTCTAATATCATAAATATCCACTGCATTTATAAATTTATTTAAATCATCAAATTTAAGTACCCATCCAGGAGTAATATATAAGTTATTATCATCATTAAGTCTAGTTTTTTCATCTACTATAAGGTCAATGCAATTTGAATCATTAAAAGTTATTAAGTTTGGATAGTCTTTTAAAAATTTATGGAAATCATAATGACATTTACTTCCGTAAAGTAAAATAATTTTATCAGATTTAATATCATTTAAATTTGCTATAATTTCAGATTTTAATTTATCTAAATTAGTATGCAATCCAAAAGGTAGATATTGTACTTTTATATCTTCACTAAATAACTTTTCTTCTTTAATTTCTTTTAATACTTTATTCAACTCTGGCTCAAAAACACCACATGATAATATACAAATACTCATATAAATGTATAGTTCCCCCTTTTTAATATATGATTGTCTGTTTAAGTAAATTATAATAGTATAAATTATTTTATTTCAACAAAAGCACCTATTTAATTATGGGACTTATAAAATTTAACAAAATATGTTTTTTATCAACATATGAACAAAATATATTCATAAACATACTATAAATTAAAATAGTTTATAGTAGGGGGACAGTCATGAAAGAGGGAGATATAGTAGCTAGAAAGTCGTACAACAAAGATATTATATTCAAAATAATAGGATTTTCTAGGGATGATAATAATAAAAAAGTTGCCAATTTAAAAGGAGTAGCATTTAGGTTAATTGCAGATTCATACTTAGACGATTTAGAATTAATAGAAGAAAATGATATGAAAAGAGTTTTAATAGATAAGAATGTTCAAAGTTTACTATATAGATCTGTAATAGATGCAAGGGAAAGACAAAATATGTCCAGAGGTGCTGCAAAGTTACAATTAAGTAGCAACGTCTATGGAATACCTGGAAAAGTTCTTCAGCTTGATGGAGATAAAGACTATTTAAAAATATGTTTAGATGTTTATACAGAATTGGGAATACCTGCGGTTGGGGTAGCCATACCAGAAGCTAATCAATATAGGGAAATTAGATCTCTTTTAGAAAAACATAAGCCAGATATTTTAGTAATAACTGGTCATGATGCTATTACATCTAAAAAGGGAAACTTAAAAGATTTAAATAATTATAGAAACTCTTATAATTTTATAAAGTGTGTAAGAGAAGCTAGAAAGTGGCAACCTGATTTTGATTCATTAGTTATATTTGCAGGGGCATGTCAATCAAATTATGAACAGATAATAAGAGCTGGTGCAAATTATGCAAGTTCTCCAGGAAGAATAATGATACATGCACTAGATCCAGTATTTATAGTTGAAAAAATAGCCTGTTCTAGAATAGATATGGTAGTACCAATTGAAGAAGTTATAGAGCAAACTATAACAGGATATAAGGGTATAGGTGGCTCAGAAACAAGAGGAAAATTTAGATGGGCAATGCCAAGACTTATATAAAATGACATAAAAATATTTATTTAAGAAAATTATACTGTATTCTTTTAATATACTATTGACAAGTTATGAAAAAATATATAAAATATTTAGTTTGAATATTTGACAACACCCTCTTTTTGTGATATTATGTAAACATAGAAACTAGAAGAGGGTGATATTATGGCTACTGTTCAAACTTTAGATAATATAAGATTGAGTTTGGAGAAACATCTAGGCAAGAGAATACTATTAAAAGCTAATAAAGGAAGAAAACAGATAATGACTAGAAGGGGAATACTAGAAAATGTTTATCCTAGTGTTTTTATAGTTAAACTAGAAGCAAGTGGAAGTGAATATCAAAGAGTATCTTATAGTTACTCTGATTTGTTAACGGAAAATGTTAAATTACAAGTTTTTAAGGAAAGCAAAAAAACTGAAGATAAATTAAGTGTAAGTTAGAATTATACCTATTGAATTAGGTGTAATTTTTTTTTTGTTCCTTAAATATAAATATAGTGTGATAGTTTATTTATATTTAGGAGGGACAAATATGGAAGTAATTAAGGATATAATCAAAGTAGATAGCAGAGTGGACTTTGGAAAGTATCAAACATTTATTGAATCGGAAGCTGTTGTGCCAGATATAAAACCGGACGTTTATGAAATAGTTGATACTCAAGGATACATATCATTGAGTAATATAGAAGTATCTGACGGAAAACTTATATGTAGAGGTAGTTTTAACTATAATGTTATGTATATTGCCGATGACAAAAGTACTTTATCAAATATTAATGGAAAAATAGATATTAATGAAGTTGTTGAAAAAGATAATATTGTTCAAGATATGGAATATATGCTATACCCAGAAGTAGAACATGTGGATTGTACTATACTTAATGAAAGAAAGATAAGAGTAGGAGCTCTTATGAATATTAAGGGAAGTTTATTTGATAAACAGAGACTGGATATAGTAAAAGACGTATCTCAAGTTGAATGCATTCAAAAACATAGAAAAGAGATAGTTTATCAAGATATTATAGGTATAGAAAAAACAGAAAGTGTTATAAGAGATACTCTATCTATTAGTTCAGATGAAGTAGCATCAATAATAAATATAACTCCTATGGTAAAAGTAAAAGAAAGCAGAATAGCAGATAATAAAGTTATTATAGGTGGAGTTCTGGAGATAAGTCCTCTTGCTTGTACTGCAGATGGTGATGTGGTAGAACTTGATAGAGTAGGAATAGATTTCACACAATTCATAGAAGTACCAGGAGCTTTTGATGGAATGCAAGAAGAAATTTTACTAAGCATAGGAGATTTTGATTATAACTTTAAAGAAAATTGTGAAAGTAACAATGCTTTACTAGAATTAGAGTGTACAGTTTGCTGTAAAGTAAAAGTTACTGATGAAGTAACAAGAGAAGTATTACAAGATGCATACTCTCCTCAAAAAATAGTTAAATTTGATAATAAGTTAATAAATTTAAATAAAGCTTTATGTTCTACAACTGATAATTTTACGGTTAGAGAAACTTTAAGTCTATCAGATGATAGTATACAAATAAAAGATATAGTAAATATATGTACATCAATTTCAATAGAAAACTCTTATGTAGAGGGTAATAAGAGTATAATTCAGGGAATAATAAAAGCAGTTATATTATTTGTTCCGGTAGAAGGAGACAAAATGATATACAAAATATCTGAAGAAATTCCTTTTGAAAATGATGTAGCAGTTGATGATTTAAGTGATACTTGTTCTATATTCAATACAGTATGTATAGATAGATATGAAGCTGATTTAAACAGAGATCAAATAGAGTTAGTAGTTAAAGTTAAGAGATTTACTGAAGCAATAGATAAGAAATCTGAAAGCTTTATAATAAAAGGTGAAGACCTAGGTGATTATGATTTATCTATGGCTCCAAGTATAATAGTGTATATATGCAAAGACGGAGATAATTTATGGGATATAGCTAAAAAATATAACACAACTCAAGAAGAAATAGCAGAAGTTAATGAAATAAAAGTGGATGAACCTATAAAACCAGGCAAATGCTTAATTTTACAAAAGAAAGTTACAAGTGCAAATTAGTATAATATTTATAAAAAGAAAATAATAGGGGGCTTATCCCCTATTATTTTCTTTTTATAGTATAATAGATATAATTTTAATGTATTATAAAAATTATTGAGAAATACAAGGAGAATAAAATGAATTCTATAAAATTAAAAAGTAGAGCGAAAATAAATTTATCAATAGATGTATTAGGGAAAAGGGAAGATGGATATCATTTAGTTGAAATGATAATGCAAACAATTGACTTATTCGATATAATAAATATTTTCCCATTAAAAGAGGATAAAATAATAATAGAGAGTAATAGTAAAGATATACCTTTAGATAGAAGAAATATTGTTTATAAAGCGGCCGAACTGATAAAAAACAATTATAATATAAATAAAGGTGTAAAAATACATATAGAAAAAAACATACCAATAGCTGCAGGAATGGCTGGAGGAAGTACCAATGCAGCAGCAGTATTAGTAGGACTAAATAAATTATGGGAACTTGATTTAAATAAAGAAGAGCTTAAAGAATTAGGACTAAAACTGGGAGCAGATGTACCATTTTGTATAGAAGGACAAGCATCATTAGCAGAAAATATAGGTGAAAAATTAACACCAATAAAAGGTTTATCAGATGATGTATTCATAGTTGTATGTAAACCAGAGTTATTTGTATCGACAAAAGAAATTTACGAAGAATTAGACTCTAAAATTATTGAAAAAAGACCAGATAACAAGTTATTAATCGAATTACTAAAAGAAAATAATGTAGAATTAATAGCAAAAAATATGTATAACGTTTTAGAAGAGGTTACTAGAAATAAGTATCCAGTCATAAGCGAAATTGAAAAAACAATGATGGATAACAATGCATTGGGAGCAATGATGAGTGGTAGTGGACCAACTGTTTTTGCTTTATATAAAAATGCAGAAGAAGCTAAAAATTGTAAGAAGGTTTTACTAGAAAACTTTAAACAAGTATATTTGGTAAAAAGCCATAAAGAGGGGGTTGAAATTAATGGATAATTTGACCAAGCTAAACTTAGACAATTATAAGCCGTTAAGAGACGTTGTATTTGAAAACTTAAGAACTGCTATTTTAGATGGAAATTTAAAAGCTGGACAAAGGCTTATGGAAGTACAGTTAGCAGAACAATTAGGTGTAAGTAGAACACCAATAAGAGAGGCGATTAGAAAGTTAGAACTTGAAGGTTTAGTTATTATGTTGCCAAGAAAAGGTGCTTATGTTGCAGATATATCATTTAAAGATTTAATAGATGTATTAGAAATAAGAGCTAGCCTTGAAGGTTTAGCAGCATATTTAGCAGCTGAAAGAAGAAATGATGATGAAGTTATAGAATTAGAAAAACTGGCAAAAGAATTTGAAGATTGTGTGAAAAATACAGATATAGAAGGTTTATTAAAAAAGGACATAGAGTTTCATGAAAAAATATTCATGATGGCAAATAATCAAAGATTGTATCAAATAATAACATCTTTATGGGAACAAGTTCACAGATTTAGAGTTACATATGTTTCAAATTATGAAGCATCGTTAAGCTTAGTAGATGAACATAATAGAATAGTTGAAGCTATAAAATTAGGGGATGTGGAAATGGCTAAGAAATATGCAACTGAGCATATAGAAATAGCAGAACAATTTTTTATGGAAAACACTATAACAGCTAAATAGGTATATATATTATTAAAGAAGGCGTAGCCTTCTTTTTTTTATACTCAAAATAGACTCAATATTCATAAATATAGTTTTGTATAAAAAATCAATAAATGGATACACTCAGACTATAAGAAAATTTTGAGGGGGATAATTATGAAAGTGAATAATATAAAAAAGAGAATATATATACTAGTTAGTATTTTAGGGGTTTTACTTATAGCAATAACTTTAACTATAGGACAAGAACTAAAAAAAATAGAAGCATGTACATATGATTATAAGGAAAAATTAATAAGATTTCATGTAATAGCAAATAGCGATACAAATGAGGATCAAGAATTAAAATTAAAAGTTAGAGATGCAGTTATAGCTTACTTACAACCAAAACTAGAAAATTCAAAATCCATAGAAGAAAGTGAAGAGATTATAAAAAGTGAATATGAAAATTTAGAGAAAATAAGTAAGGATATTATAAATGAAAATAACTATAACTATGATGTTGAGCTAGGTATACAATACAGCAATTTCCCAGCTAAACAGTATTCTAGTGTTGTATTACCAGCAGGAAAATACAAAGCTTTAAAAATAATAATAGGAGAAGGACAAGGAAAGAATTGGTGGTGTGTAATGTTCCCTCCTCTATGTTTTGTAGATGACCAAAATGGAGTTATAGATGAAAAAACAGATAAAAAACTTCAAGAAGTATTAACTGAAGAAGAATATGAATTAATAATGGGAAAAAATAAAACAGAAACAAATAATTTAAAACTTAAATTTAAGATAGCAGAAATGTTTCAAAATATATTTTAAAGCAAATTAAGCATAAAAGGAGTGACATATATTATGCATAGGTGTAAAACACTTATGATATCAATATTAATTTTAATAGTAGGACTTATAAATATAAATAAGTCATATAGTTTAGAAAGCTATTTAGATGATGAACAAGAAAAAAAGCAAGCAGTAATTAATTTAAGTGATGATGAGATAATGTTACTATCTAAATTAGTAGCAGGAGAAGCTAGAGGAGAAAGCTATGAAGGACAAGTTGCTGTAGCAGCTGTAGTAATTAATAGAGTAAAAGACTCTAGATTTCCAAATACTTTAGAAGGTGTAATATATCAGAAAAACGCATTTTCAGTAGTGAAAGATGGTAATATAAATGCAGAACCAACCAGTTCCACATATAGAGCAGCACAAGAAGCTCTATATGGTAATGACCCAACTGATAATGCCATATATTTTTGGAATCCAGATATATCAACATGTAAATGGATTAATACATTAAATCCATATTTAAGAATAGGGAATCATGTTTTTGCAAAATAATATAAAAAACCTTATGGAAAGTAAAGGAGTAAAACTCCTTTATTTTTTTTATAAAATAAATTATAATTATCATTTAGATAGTAAAACATAAAAATGTGTTTTAAAAATAGAGGCCATATTTAGAAGGAGGCAATGTATTGGAAGTTAAAGTTAATATCCATACTATTCAATATAATGAATATGGAGAAAGAAATGACATAGAAACAAAGGCTACAGGAACTTTGTACAACAAAAATGATCATACATATGTAATTTATAAAGAAAAAGAAGATGGTGTTGAAACTACAACATCTATCAAAATTGAAAAAGACAAAGTAACGATTAAAAGATTTGGTGAAATTAACTCAACAATGATTTTTAAAGAAAATCAAACTATTAACTCTAACTATGCAACACCACAGGGAATGTTTGTTGTTGAGACTAAAACTACAAAACTGGATATAAACATGGAAGAAAGCATAGCTATAAATGTAGATTATAATATTGAAATAATGGATATGTTTAAAGGTCGTAATATAATAAAAATAGATATTTATTAGTAGCATATAATAAAAGTAAATATTTCATAAGAATAAAATAAAAGGTAGTTGAAATACTACCTTTTGTTTCATTTGTTTGTTATCATTATAACTATAAGAGTGTTTAAAAATATTTAAAAAAATAGAATAAATATAAACAAGGATTTGAAGTTTTTTTATAGAAGATAGTACTAGTAGTTAACAATTTCATCAATTATAAGTTTAATGATAAATGTATTAAATTAACGATTGATAAAATTAATTATGATGAGGTAGAAATATGATATTTAATAAAACACTAAGTACAATAAAAAAATATAACTTAATAGAAAAAGGTGACAAAGTAGTTTTAGGTCTTTCAGGAGGACCAGACTCAGTTTGTCTACTACATATACTTACGAGATTAAAAGAAACTTTAGGAATAGAAGTGTATGCAGCACACTTAAACCATCAAATAAGAGGTATGGAAGCTCAAAGGGATGCACTATATGTATCTGAATTATGTGATAAATTAGGTGTAACTGTTTTTGTTAAATCTATAGATGTTCCTAAGTATTGTAAGGATAATAAACTTTCTATAGAAGAAGGGGCTAGAAAATTAAGATATGAAATGTTTTCTGAAATAAGAGAAAGCTTAAATGCAAATAAGATAGCGGTTGCTCATAACTTAAATGATCAAGCAGAAACAGTATTAATGCGTATGATGAGAGGGACTGGATTACAAGGACTAAAAGGTATTGATTATATGAGGGATAACGTTATAATCAGACCTATTTTAGATATAGAAAGATCAGATATAGAAGCATACTGTGAAGAACATAATTTAAATCCAAGAATAGACTCGTCAAACTTAGAAACGGTTTATACTAGAAATAAAGTTAGATTAGAGCTTATTCCATATATGGAGAAGAATTTTAATTCTAATGTTACAGAATCTATAGTAAGAATGAGTAATAGCTTAAAATGTGATAATGATTTTATAGAAGAAGAATCTTTAAAGTCATTTAATAAGGTTTCAAATAAGGTTCAAGATAATTTAGAAATAATTTTAAAAGGCTATAAAAATTTACATAAATCATTAAAAAGTAGAGTTATTAGATTTGCAATAAAGGATGTACTTGGTGATACAAACTTTATAGATCAAAAACATATAGAAGAAGTTATAGAATTAGAACAAGAAAATAAAATTGATAAAAAAATAGTTCTTCCAAGAGGATTATTTGTTTATAGAAAAAAAGATAAACTACTATTTACAACTAAGGAAATTGTGATTAAAGAAGTAGATTTTTCTCATGCTATACCTAAAAATGGATTTGTCAAAATAAATGAAGCTAATATTGTTGTTCATACAGAAGTAATATCAATAAACAAATATAAGTCTTTAAAAAAGGATAAATCAGCACAATGGTTTGATAGCAATAAAATTGAAGGGGGGATAGTTGTAAGAAGTAGAAAATCTGGGGATAAGATAAAACTTTCTATGGGGAGCAAGAAATTAAAACAATTATTCATAGATTTAAAAATCCCAAAAGAAGACAGATGCATAGTTCCAGTATTACAAGATAATAAGGGAATAATATGTGTTGCAAACTTTAGAAGTAGTGAAGACTATAAGGTTGATAAAACAACAAAAGAAGTCTTAAAGGTTAGCTTTAAGAAAATTTAGTAATAAAACAACTATGAAAGGAGGGCTTCTTTTGAACAGATTTTTAAAAGGAGCAGGTTTTTATCTGTTACTATTTATTATAATAATTGGAATTGTCCAATTTTCAGGTACAAAAACAACTCAAGTTGAAGAATTAGAATTTTCAAAAGTTTATAAGTATTTAAGTGAAGAAAATATATCTAGAATACACTTTATTGAAGATACAGCAGTAGAAGGTGTAATAAAAGATACTAATACAAAATTCACATCATATATACCAAATGAAGTATTGGGGGATACATTGGCTGATGAAATATTATCACAAGCACTAGAAGGCAAGTTAGTTGTAGATGGGGAGTCGCAACCACAAACACCTTGGTTTGTAAGTATGTTACCAACAGTGCTTCTTATTGGATTTATGATAATCATTTGGTTTGTATTCATGAATCAGTCTCAAGGTGGAGGCGGAAAAGTAATGAGCTTTGGTAAATCTAAAGCTAGAGTACATAAGGATGATGAAAAAACAAGAGTTACATTTAATGATGTAGCAGGTTTAACTGAAGAAAAGGAGGATTTACAAGAAGTTGTAGATTTCTTGAAAAATCCAAAGAGATATATTAATCTTGGAGCGAGAATACCAAAGGGTATACTTATGGTAGGTCCTCCAGGTACAGGAAAAACATATTTATCAAGAGCTGTTGCAGGAGAAGCAGGAGTACCATTCTTCAGTATAAGTGGTTCTGATTTCGTTGAAATGTTTGTTGGTGTTGGGGCATCAAGAGTAAGAGACTTATTTGAACAAGCTAAGAAAAGTTCACCTGCAATTATATTTATAGATGAAATAGATGCTGTTGGTAGAAAAAGAGGTGCTGGACTTGGTGGTGGACATGATGAGAGAGAACAAACACTGAATCAACTTCTAGTAGAAATGGATGGATTTGGTGTTAATCAAGGAATAATCATAATAGCTGCAACGAATAGACCAGATATATTAGACCCTGCACTACTTAGACCAGGTAGATTTGATAGAGAAGTTGTGGTGGGTGTACCGGATGTTAGAGGTAGAGAGGCTATATTTGAAGTTCACTCAAAAAATAAACCTTTAGCAGATGATGTTAATAATGAAGTATTAGCGAAGAGAACCCCAGGATTTACTCCTGCAGATATAGAAAACATAATGAATGAAGCTGCAATATTAACAGCAAGAAAAAGAGAAAAAGAAATCCATATGGAAACTATAGAAGAGGCTATAACTAAAGTTATGGTAGGTGTGGCTAAGAAATCGAGAGTTATAAGTGAAAAAGATAGAAAGCTTACTGCATATCATGAGGCAGGTCATGCCATATGTATGCATGTACTTCCAAATGTAAGTCCAGTTCATCAAGTAACTATAATACCTAGAGGAAGAGCTGGAGGATTTACTGAGCCATTACCAAAAGAAGACCAAATGTATGGTACTAAAAAAGAAATGCTAGAAACTATAGTTATGGCTCTTGGTGGTAGAGTTGCTGAGGAGCTTATTATGGATGATATATCAACAGGAGCATCTAATGACTTAGAAAGAGTTACAAATACAGCTAGAGCTATGGTAACTAAATATGGTATGAGTGAAAAAATGGGACCTATGGTATATGGAGATAGTGATGATGAAGTATTCCTAGGTAACAGTATAGCAACAAAGAAAAATTACTCAGAAGAAATAGCTTATGAAATAGATAAAGAAGTTAGAAGAATAGTTGAAAATGCCTATGCAGAATGTAAACATATATTAAATGAAAATATGGAAAAATTACATTATGTTGCAAAAGGATTATTACTATATGAAACTCTTGATGCAGAACAATTTATTGAAGCTTTTGATGAGAAATTATCATTAGATGAAAAAGATGTGTTTGCAAAAAAAGAAAAAACTTCTGAAAAAGCTTTAACACAAGAGGAAGATTCAGAAACTGAATTTAAATCTGAGGACAATAAGGGTGATGTGGAGATATCTAATTTAGATAAATTTAAATTACCAGAAGATGAAGAAAAATAATATTTTAAATAAAAAACAGGACTTTTAATAAGTCCTGTTTTTATTTGTAAATAGTGTATAATTAGTATTATCAAAAGGAAATGAATGGGGGAAATTATGAAAAACAAGTTACACAAATTAAAAACTAACTTTATAGGGAAGAATATAATTCATTTGGAAACAGTTGATTCAACTAATGATTATTTAAAGAGGATAGGAAATGGAGTTGAAGAAGGAACAATTGTAATAAGTGATGAGCAAACAAAAGGAAAAGGCAGATGGGGAAGGCAGTGGGAATCTCAGTCTAAAGAAGGTGTTTGGATGAGTATGATTATTAGGCCTAATATAGAGCCTATTAGAGCACCCTTTATAACGTTAATAGCAGGTGCATCAATAGTTAAGGCTCTTAATAATTTAAGGATTCCAGTGGAAATTAAATGGCCTAATGATATTATTTTAAATAATAAAAAAATATGTGGAGTACTGACAGAGCTATCGGCAGATATAAGTAAGGTTAATCATGTAATAGTTGGAATAGGTATAAATGTTAAAAATAAAAAATTTGATGGGGAGCTAGAAGATAAGGCAACATCTTTGTTTAAAGAAGGATATGACTTATCTAGAGAAATTATAATTTCGGAAATTATATGTGAATTTGAAAAGCTATATGAACTTTATATAAATGAAAAAACAAGTGAAGAAATAATAAGTATATGTAGAGAGTATTCTGCAGTTATAAATAAGGAGATTTATGTAATAAAAGGCGATGAAAAAGAATTAGTTAAATGTATAGATTTAAATAATGAAGGAAATTTAATCGTAAAAGATAATTTTGGTAATTTAAGAGAAATTATGTCAGGAGAAGTATCTATAAGAGGTTTAAAAGGATATGTATAAATAATTTTTAAAATATTATAAAAATACAAAAAAATATATATATAATATTGCTTATTATAATGAATTGTAAAAAGGAGAATAATATTATTAACATTAAAATATTTATATAATGCAATATTATATATTATTGACAATGGAAAAGTGCGCTGATAAAATTGTTTTGTTAAATAGCTGACATCTTCAAAATGAAGAGTCTGACTTACTAGACATTTGAAGGTCGTGCAAGTCAAAATTAAATAAAAAACTAAAATAGTCCGGCATCTCGAAAAGAGCTGGAACGGGGGTGTATTTTTATGATTAACACACGTACATCAGCACAAAGAAAAGTAAGTGTAAGAAAAATGACAGTTATAGCTGTGTTATCTGCAATTTCTGTTATGATGTCAATGATTCCGTTTATAGGTTATATACCTTTAGGACCTGTAAAGGCGACTATAATGCATATACCAGTTATTATAGGAGCAATTATTGAAGGACCAGTAGTAGGAGCTGTCATAGGATTAATATTTGGGTTAACAAGTCTTTGGACTAATCTAACTCAACCAGTACTACTGTCACCATTATTTATTAATCCACTAGTATCTGTTTTACCAAGGATATTTATAGGTGTGGTAGCTTATTATGTATATCAACTTATATACAAAGTAACTAAAAAAGTTTACGCATCTGGATTTATGGCAGGGTTAATTGGATCTATTGTAAATACAGTAGGTGTATTAGGTATGATATATATACTATATGCAGACCAATACTTAGTGCTTATGGAACAACAAGGAGCAAACGCTGTTAAACTTTTATTTGGAGTGGCTGTTACAAGTGGTATACCAGAAGCTTTAGTATCAGCATTAATAGTATCAGCTGTATCTGTTGCACTAATTAGAAAAGGTAAAAGGTAGAAGGAAGGTTTAAATATATGCTATTAGTATTTGATGTAGGAAATACAAACATGGTTATAGGTGTATATGAAGGAAAGAAACTAGTTACAGATTTTAGAATCTGTACAGATATACACAAAACATCTGATGAATATGGAATTTTAATAGGAAATTTACTGGAATATAATAAAATAGATATAAAATCAATTGAAGATGTAATAATATCTTCAGTTGTACCAAGTGTAATGTATGCTTTAGAAAGTTTTTGTATAAAGTATTGCGAGAAAAAACCGTTAGTAGTTGGTCCTGGAATAAAAACAGGTTTAAATATAAAATATGATAATCCAAAACAAGTTGGAGCAGATAGAATAGTAAATGCAGTAGCAGGTATAGAAAAATACGGAAGTCCTCTTATAATAGTTGACTTTGGAACAGCTACTACATTCTGTGCAATATCTGAAAAATCAGAGTATCTAGGTGGAACTATATGTCCAGGTTTAAAGATATCAAGTGAAGCTTTATTTAGTTATGCAGCGAAACTTCCTAGAGTAGAGCTTACTAAACCAGGTAAAACTATTTGCAAAACAACAGTAGAAGCAATGCAATCGGGAATAATATATGGGTATGTAGGTCAAGTGGAAAAAATAATCTCAATGATGAAAAAAGAACTTGGTAGCGAAGATGTAAAAGTAATAGCTACAGGTGGTTTATCTGTACTTATTCACTCAGAAACTGATAGCATAGATTATATAGACAAATTCTTAACATTAGAAGGTCTAAGATTAATATACGAAAAAAATAAGTAGAACTTATCAAGGAGTTGGAAAAATACCAATTCCTTTTTATATGTCAAAAAATACAATAGAAAATAATAATAGTATATTTTTAAAATTTGTAATAATATATTTAGAGTGTATAATTAAAATTTGCAAAAATGTTAATCATTATAAATAATTCATAATTAAAAAGGAGACATAAGATGAAAATAGGAAACGTCAACTTGGAAAATGAAGTTTTTTTATCTCCTATGGCAGGTGTAACAGACTTACCTTTTAGAACGATATGTAAAGAAAAAGGTTGTGGGATGCTTTATACAGAAATGATAAATGCAAAAGCCCTTTGTTATGATGATGAAAATACTAAAAAAATGTTAAAGTTAGAAGATGATGGACACCCTGTAGCAGTTCAAATATTCGGTTCAGACCCAGAATATATGGGTAAGGCTGCACAGATTATGAATCAATATTCTAATAACATATTAGATATAAATATGGGATGCCCAGCACCAAAAGTAATTAAAAATGGTGATGGTTCAGCATTAATGAGAAATCCTAAATTAGCAGCAGAAGTTTTAACTGCAGTAGTAAAGAACTCTGAAAAACCAGTTACCTTAAAAATAAGAAAAGGCTGGGATGATGAAAGTGTTAATGCGCTAGAAATAGCTAAAATAGCTGAAGAATGTGGAATAAGTGCTTTAGCAATACACGGAAGAACTAGAGAACAATTCTACTCAGGAAAAGCTGACTGGGATATAATATCTGAAATAAAACAAGAATTAAATATACCTGTAATAGGTAATGGTGACGTATTTGAAGTTGAAGATGCTGTAAATATGTTAGAAAAAACTAAATGTGATGCTATAATGATTGGTAGAGGTTCTCAAGGTAATCCTTGGATATTCAATAGAATAAATCATTATATGAAAACAGGGGAAATCTTACCTGAACCAACATTAGAAGAAAAAATAACAACAGCAATAAAACATATGAACTTGGCTGTAGCTGAACATGGAGAATATGTTGCTGTTAGAGAGATGAGAAAACACATAGGCTGGTATTTAAAAGGATTAAAAAATTCAGCTAAATATAGAGACCAAATTAATAAAATAACAGACTACAAAGAAGTAATTGCTATGTTAGAAGAGTATGTTAAGCACTCCTTGACACAAATAGGATAGTGACTTATAATATACCGCATAAATCAATATGAATAGATAAAAATATGTTTTTAAAATACATATTTAAATAATATATAGAAGGAGTTGTAGGGGTTATGGTAGAAAAACAAGAGTTACTTACACAAGAAGGTTACAATAAGATAGAGGAAGAAGTAGAATACTTAAAAACAGTAAAAAGAAAAGAAGTTGCTGAAAGAATAAAAGTTGCAATATCTTTCGGAGATTTATCTGAAAATGCAGAATATGATGAAGCTAAAAACGAGCAAGCACAAGTTGAAGAAAGAATAGTTAAATTAGAAAACATGCTTAGAAAAGCTGTTATAATAGACGAGAGCCAAATAGATAGCAATACAGTAACAGTAGGTTCTACAGTAAAAGTTTTTGATACTGATTTTGAAGAAGAAGTAGAATATACTATAGTAGGTTCTGCAGAAGCTGATCCTTACAATGGTAAAATATCAAATGAATCACCAGTTGGTAAAGCATTCTTAGGAAAACATAAGGATGATGAAGTTGAAGTTCAAGTTCCAAATGGTGTTGTAATATACAAAATATTAGAAATAAGAAGATAAGTTAATACTTAATATATCTTAAAGAAAAATTTAATAAGAAAAACTTGGAGGAAGAAGATGAATAAAGATCAACAAAATGTGATTGATAACCAAGAAGATCTTACAGAAGTATTAAAAGTAAGAAGAGAAAAATTGGCTAAATTACAAGAAATGGGAAGAGATCCATTTGTGCAAAGTAAATACGAGAGAACAAACTACTCTAAGGATATAAAAAACAACTTTGAAGAAATGGAAGGAAAAGTTGTTAAAATAGCTGGACGTATAATGAGTAAAAGACTTCAAGGTAAAGCTGGATTTATAGATATCCAAGACCAAGAAGGTAGAATACAATGCTATGTAAGAAAAGATAAAATAGGTGAAGAAGAATATGATTTATTCAAAACTTATGATATAGGTGATATTATAGGTTTAGAAGGTGAAGTATTCAAAACTAAAAAAGAAGAAATATCAGTAAAAGCTACTAGTGTAGTATTGCTATCTAAATCATTACAAGTATTACCAGAAAAATACCATGGATTAAAAGACGTTGACTTAAGATAT
>JAEIGA010007639.1_pt1 | contig 16400 bp, 20 predicted proteins | sample 9270691 | NCBI WGS metagenome assembly JAEIGA01 (sample SAMN17057246, study PRJNA624740) | gut metagenome | biome: biome; isolation source: fecal sample | host: Bos grunniens | place: China: Xizang | collected 2019
CTTTCCCTTCCACGAGAGGCATTTTTAAGAGTCAGTAATCCCTTTAAGTACTTGGTCAATTACAATAAATTTTATATATTTGTAAATAGTCTTAAAGTGCAATGGCAAAGAAAGTTATAACAGCGGATACGACGGTGAACAAGGACATCACGATGGTGGTGCGTCTCACGCCATACCTGGACAATGAGCTCACGCGAATCAGTCAGCAGTGGGAGTCATCGCGATCAGAACTTGTGCGCGTCGTGTTGCTCAACTTTGTGAACGAGGTGGCTGGCGAAGATGAAAAGCAAGGGGGATAAGTACAGGCGCAGTTACTGTTATACAGAAGGCGCAGTTAGGAACGTAAAAGCAAGCAATCAGATGGCGAAGCGATACAGAGAACTGGTTCATCTCATCAAGGATGACATCACGGCAGAAGCGTTTCAGGACACTTTTTGCAGAATAACGAGGCGATACAAGGGCGGCGACTTTGTAAAGCAGTTCAAACGCTTATTCTCGAACACGCTCAGAGAGTACAAACTGAAGCAGATAGACTACGACAAAACGGTTAGAGGATATGCCGACAATCAACAGAATCACTAAGAAGCCACACAAGCGCACATCGTGGAAGATGACCGACGCGCGGAAGCAGCGCGTGAAGATATACGCCACGACTGAGTGGCGGAAGCTGAGACTTGCGTATTTGTACCATCATCCCACCTGTGAGCTGTGCGAGGCGCGCGGCATCATCACGCTGGCCACTCAGGTGCACCACGCCGACAGCTTCCAAAACTACGACGAAGCGATGGCGCGCTTCCGTGCCTTTGACTACACCAACCTCGTCGCGCTGTGCGATGAGTGCCACGGATGGCTGCACCGGCACGGCACCACGACCGGAATAAATTTAGAATTTGAAGCAAAACAATTAGACAAATACTATGGCGAAAAAATTGACATCAAGACTGGCCGACAGATACAAGAACAGTTTGCCAGTGGTACAGGAGTACATGATGAGCGTACTCGAACAGATTGAAGCGAGCGGCAAGTGGAAGGACAGTGACATTATCGCTATGGACATGATGGCGGCCGACCTCGAAATGTGGTATCGTGCGAATGACGAAGTGAAGAAGTACGGCATCACGATCGCGAGCGACCGAGGGAACAGGAGCAAGAACCCAGCCATCGATGTTGCTAACATCTCGCTTCGCCGCGTCATCAGCATGATGGGCGACTACGGCTTGACCGCTTTGGCACGCAAACGCCTGGAGCGAGGCGAATCAAAGGACGATGACAAATCGCCTCTCGCAGATTTTCTGATGAATGAAGCCTAATTATTTGACATACGCGGAGCAAGTGGTGAGCGGTGATGTGGTCGCTGGCGACCTCATACGCACGGCGTGCAAGCGATTCCTCGCTGACCTCGACGATGACCGCTTCGAGTTCAAGGCGGCGAAGGTCGAGAAGGCTGTGCAGTTCATCCGTATGCTTCGCCATTTCACAGGTAAATCCAACCGCAAACGATTCGAGTTAAAGCCGTGGCAGGCGTTTGTCGTTGCCAACATCGTGGGCTTCTACTGGAAGGGAACCGATAACAGGCGTTTCACAACCTCATACATCGAGGTGGCTCGCAAGAACGGAAAGTCATCGCTGGCCGCTGCTCTGTGTCTTTACTTTTTGATTGCCGACGGCGAAGGCGGTGCTGAGGTGCTGCTATGTGCTAACTCAAAAGACCAAGCGAAAATATGTTTTGATATGTGCCGAAACTATGCGAGCACCATCGACCCGAAAGGGAATTTATTGCGCGCATTTCGTGCCGATATATTCTTCGATGCGACTAAATCAAGGCTCCGCGTGTTGGCGGCCGATGACTCAAAGCTCGACGGATTTAACTGTTCATTCGGCTTGGTGGATGAGTACCATGCCGCCAAAAATTCAAGGGTGCGCGATGTTATCAAGTCGTCGATGGGTATGCGCCAAAATCCTCACTTATGCACCATCACCACGGCGGGCTTCGATAAGTCGCTGCCATGCTACCAGCTTCGCAGTGTGGCGGTCGAGGTGCTCAAAGGCGTGAAGCAAGACGATGAGCTATTCGTTGCGATCTATTCTTTGGATGTGGGCGACGACTGGCAGAACCCGGAAGTGTGGGCGAAAGCTAATCCAAACTTGGATGTAACAGTCACGAGCAAGTACATCGCCGGTCAAGTCCAGCAAGCGAGGAACAACCCAAGCGAAGAAACAAGTACCATCACCAAGAACCTGAATGTGTGGGTGGACACCGCCGCCGTATGGATACCCGAGCACTACATCCTCGAGGCGACAAAGAAGGTGGATTTAGAAGCATTCGGGAGCGATGCGCTGTGCTATATTGGCGTGGACTTAGGCAGTACCAGCGACCTCACCGCCGTTAGTAAAATGGTGGTGGATGGTGGATTTTACTACTTCAAAACGGATTACTATGTTCCTGAAAGTGCGCTGATAGAACGCCACGATAAAGAGTTATATCGTTATTGGTCACGCACCGGTCAGCTCCATGTTACGCCAGGGAATGTGACCGATTACGATTACATCACTAACGAATTAATGGCATTGTATCACAAGTTAACTATTAATGTTATAGGGTACGATAAGTGGAACGCCGTGCAGTGGGCCATTGACGCGACCGAGAAGGGGCTGCCACTGAAAGAGTACAGTCAGGCCATCGGGAACTTCAACAAACCCACGCGTGAGATGGAGCGTTTGCTGATGAGTGGGCGCGCCATTATCGACGATAACGAAATAACGCGATGGTGCTTCAGGAATGTGCAGCTGAAACATGACCACAATGGGAACTGCAAACCGAATAAAGGCATCGAGAAAAAAAAGATAGATGGCGTTATTTCAATGATTCAGGCGTTAGGCGTTTATCTTGAAACACCGCATTATGCTAACGAAATTTATATAACAAATGAAAATCTTTAGTAAGAAACAAGCCGAGGAAAAGAAGGCCGAAACGCCCAAAGCAGAGGAGCGCGGGTTTTGTAACATCGCGCTGAACTATTCACAGGCTGGCGCGAAGCTCAGCGACCCGCTGACGCTCTCGACCGTCTATCGTTGTGTCGAGGTAATCAGCGACAGCGTGGCACAGCTCCCGATTGAACCTTATGGCATCGACGAGAAAGGCTACCGCCGCAAACTCACACGGCACCCGTCATATAACTTGCTGGCAAAAGAACCCAACCCGCTGATGAGCCGTTACACCTTTATTAAGCAACTTGTTACATCCATGCTGCTTTATGGTAACGGTTACGCATACATCAAGCGAGACCGCTCAGGGAACGCCACCTCGCTGCTATTCTTACCGGCTGGCTATGTGACTGTCATCGAACATGGCCTCATCGACGAATCACCCATCAGCTACAAAGTGACCGGCATCGTCGGCGAAGTGCCAGCCGAGGATATTATCCACATCCTTAACTACAGTTACGACGGCATTCACGGCATCAGCACGCTGGCTTACGCCGCCAACGCCGTGCAGCTCGCTAACGCCGGCGAAGCCCATGCGCGCGGATTCTTCACCGGTGGCGCGAATGTTGGCGGCATCCTCACGGTGCAAGGGCCGTTAAATCAAAACCAAGCAAACGACATCAAAGCGAAATGGAACAGCTCATTCGGGCCTGTCGGTCAGCCTAACGGCGTGGCCGTGCTCCCAGGGAACATGGAGTTCAAGCAAATCACGGTAAACCCCGCTGATGCCCAGCTGCTCGAGTCACGCCAATATAGCGTGATAGACATCTGCCGATTCTTCGGTGTGTCACCGGTCAAGTGCTTTGACCTAACGAAGTCAAGCTACAGCACAGTAGAGGCCACGCAGCTTGCATTCCTCACCGATACACTTTCGCCTATTCTTGAAAAGATAGAGCTCGAATTTGAGCGAAAGCTATTCCGTAAGGACGAAAAATTCAAGATAGATGTGAAGTTCGATGTGTCGAGCGTGTTGAGGATTGACCTCGCAAGCCGCTCTACTTACTATCGCGAAATGTTCAACGTGGGCGCACTATCACCCAATGAGGTGCGTAAAGAGTTGAACATGGAACCCATCGAAGGCGGCGACGATCACTTCTTGCAGGTCAATATGCAGCCACTGGCTAAAGCAGAACAGGACGATACAAGCACTGAGTAATTCTTTACTTCATGGTATAAGGTTTTTAAGTTATTATTTGCAGTCATGCCTCGCAGCGATGCGGGGCATTATTGTTTATTATCAGCACTTTACACGATGTAATACACCAAAGTTATACAATAACGAAACCATATTTTAAAGATATGCAAGAACGTAGATTTTGTGACAAGTGCATCACCCGCGCGATGGACGACGACAGCCGCCGCGTCGAGGGCTATGCGCTTGTTTTCAACTCAGAGAGCCGTGATCTTGGCGGAATAATCGAGGTCATAGACTCTCACGCGCTGGACGGCGTGCTCGCCGATTCAGACGTTATGTGCTGGCTGAACCATGACAGCAGCAGGGGAGCGTTAGCCCGCCGCCGCGGGGAGAATGTTCCCCAGTCGGCCGTCGGGAACAGCCTGGAATTGGAGATAGACGACATAGGATTGCGCTATGCTTTTGACGCTCCCGCCACCGCGCTGGGTAATGAGCTCATCGAGGGCTTGAAGCGTGGAGATATAAACCAGTCATCATTCGCCTTTACGGTGAAGGAAGATACATGGGAACGCCTCGACGATGGCATGGTGCTTCGCACGATCAACAGGATTGAACGCCTTTATGATGTATCTCCAGTTTATGACCCCGCCTATTATGGCACCAGCGTGGAACTCGACCGCCGAGGCTACGATGCCCTGCTCGAGCGTGAAGCCAAAGAAAAAGAGCAGAGAGAGGCCGAACTGAAGGCCGAGATTACGGATTATTACACTGAATTACGCAGTTTTCTATGAAATCATTAGTAACACTTAACGCAGAACTGGACGCGCTGAAAGCGAAAGCCAACGCCATCCTCGACATGGGCGAAGCAGAGAACCGCAAACTCAACGATGAGGAAAAGGCCAGTTTTGACACCACTTTGGCGGAAATCAAAGCCAAAGAGCAAGAAATCAAAGAGACAGAGACAGAACAAAACAAATTAACAATCAAACAAACTCCTAACAAAATGGAAAAGCAGAATTTTTCTCTTTTGAAGGCTATTCGTAGCCTCGTGAACAACGAGCCTATGGCAGATGCCGAGGCCGCTGTTATCAACGCCGGTAAGGAGCAGATGCGTAACGCTGGCATCAACTCAACCGGTAGCATCGTGATCCCCACAGGCGAATGCCGTGCAGCCGTATCGGTAACCACTTCGAGCGGTGCCACTGTGCCTGTAGATGTAGCCCCCATCCTCGACGAGCTTCGCGCTGAGAGCGTGCTCGAGAAAGCCGGTGCAACTTACTTCACTGGCCTCGTGGGTGACCTTAAAGTGCCTATGATGACCGCCGCTTCTGTAGCATGGGCCGCTGAGACCGCCGCTGCAAGTGATGCCGCTGCCGCTGTAGCAGCCGTAACACTGCAACCCAAACGCCTCACCGCTTACATGGACATCAGCAAGCAGCTGCTCATCCAAGATGCTGGCAGCAACGCTGAGGCAGCCCTTCAGGCTAACCTCATCCGCGCCATCAATGAGAAGTTCGAGAGCACCGTGCTGGGCACCGCCGCTGGCTCTACCACTCAGCCCGCCGGTATGTTCTACGGTAAAACTGCAACCTCGACCACCACATGGGCTGGTGTTGCTGACCTCGAAGCAACTGTCGAGCGTGCAAAGGGCCGCGTGACCGCTGTCGTTTGCTCTCCCGAAGCAAAGGCCGCCTTCCGCGCCATGACCTACAACAAAACCACTCAGCTGGTTTATCAGGATGGATTCCTCGAGGACATCCCCTGCTACAGCACTGCATCGGTAGGCAGCAAGACCTACATCGCAGGTGATTGGCGTTACCTCGCTGTTGGCCAGTGGGGCGGCATCGACCTGACCGTCGACCCATTCACTCAGGCTGGTAACGGCATGATTCGCCTCGTGATCAATGTTTACATGGACGCTGCTATTCCTACCGCAGCCGCCAGCGTATTCGCTTACGGTACTGTTGCTTCGGGCAACTAAAACTAAATCCTTATGGCAAGTTATCTCACGCTCTCGCTGTGCAAGCAGCATCTGATTATCGACTCATCGGTGACTACTGATGACGCATACATCGGGCAACTGATGGATGTGGCTGAAGCAGCCGTCGAGCGTGACATCGATGTTCCTTTGGCTACGCTTGTGGATGGGGCTGGGCATCTTCCAGCACCCATCATACAGGCGATGCTCCTGACCGTGGGCAACCTCTACGCGAACCGTGAACCGGTTGCTATCGGCACAATCGCGTCGAAAGTTCCTTATACTTTTGAATATCTGAAGGACTTATATAAGAACCATCCAGTAGGCTGAAGTTATGGGATTGCGCGCGGGATTGCTCAGGGAATCGGTTACGGTGAAGCGGCCAGTGGTGACACGGAACGACTATAACGATGAGGTGGTCACCTACGAGACCGCATTCACGGCGCGGGCGCGTGTCGTGTTTAGGTCGGGAAATAGAGCTGTTATCAACCACGAGGAGCAAAACCCCTATTCCGTCGAGTTCATCATCCGTTCATTCTATGCCGTCGATAACATGATGATATTGGAGTGGCGGGGGAACAGGTACAGAATATTATCAAACAATTTTGAACCTTATAAACAGCAACGCACTATCATCGCCGAACTAATCAATGAGTAACGCGTCCACATTCCAGCTCGACCCATACACGATTTTGACCAAGTTCAAGTCGCTTGGCGTTTCTCAAATGGTGAAGGTACACCGGGCCGCATTTGCGAATGAGAATCGTGTGCTGATAGAGGCTGCAAAGACACAGCTCAGAGGCGTGACGCACCGCGCTGATACTGGTTACACCGCCGCTCGCAAAGGCTGGACGAAAGAGAGCACACTCACGGCTGGCATTTGGAGCAAGGTATCGCCAAATGGTGACAGCGGGATGGTTCACATTATGGGCGACTTTCGCTTGAAATGGTTTGAGATGGGCACTAAAGAGCGCGTGCGATTCAGGAGCAACAACGCATCGACCGGGAAGATGAGACCGCGGCCATTCTTTGCAAGGGCGGTCGCATCAGCGCGAAATCAGATGAAAGAGGAATTTGAAAAAACCATTATAAACGCAGTACAAAAAAGGGTTAAAGGATGACGACGATACAAATAGGCAAGATAATCACCTCGCTATTGAAGGCGAACACCTCGCTGGTGGCACTTGTTGGAAATCGCATTTTCCCGCTCGTAGCCAAAGAGGGCACGACCTTCCCATTCGTGGTGTATCGCCGTACATCTGTATCGCCTCAGTATTGCAAGGATGGGCGGGCAAGCGAGACAGCATCGGTGGACATTGTTGTGGCAAGCAACACCTACACATCGAGCATCGAGGTCGCAGACCTCGTGCGTGAGGCTCTCGACTGCAAGGCCGCTGTGTATCAGGAGCGCGTAACCGTAAGGAATATCGAAATGGTGACTGCACAAGAGGATTATTTAGACGAGACTTACATACAAACATTAAATTTTAATTTCACGATATAATGGAAACAATCATTAAAGGCGGCGTGCTGATGCTTTTTGTGGACGACAAGAGCATCCCACTGGCAACAAACCACACGCTCAAAATCAACACGACCACAAGCGACATCAGTAACAAAGATGTAGGCGGTGGCGCATGGGCTGCTTCTGACATCTCGCAGTACAGCTGGGAAGCAACCACCGAAAACCTCTACAGCACCAATGGCGTGGACACGCTGTTTGGTCTGATGACGGCTGGCACTCCTGTGGATGCCTTCTTTGGTGTACGCACAGGCGATGCCGATGCTGACCTGCCAGCAAGCGGAACATGGACAGCCGGCACAACTGGCTGGGAAGGTCAGGTAATCATTACTTCGCTTGAAGTGACTGCACAGAACGGCGAAAACGCCACATTTACGGCGACCTTCACCGGTTACGGAGCACTCGAATGGACTGAACCCGCTGGCGGCTGATTACTATGGCTGAGATAACAATCAAGGGGGAGAAATTCTCCCCCAAATATTGTCTTCGCGCTCTGTTCATCTACGAGCGCATGAGCGGCAAAAGCGGCTTCACAACCGAGACCAGCGAGGATACATTCATGTTCTTCTATGCCATGCTGAAAGCATCCAAGAAGGACACCACGCTCACATGGGATGAGTTCATCGACGAGTGCGAGGCTAACCCAGCCATCGTCACGCAAATCTCCGAATGTGTCACCGCTCAGGTGAAGGCCAACGAAGCCATGAGCGGCCCGGCTGAAAACGACGGAGCAAAAAAAAAGTAACCGTCGGCGAAGTCATCGCCATGCTTGTTTTGAAGTGTGGCATCGACCCGCGCTATGTGCTCGACGAAATGCCTCTCTACGAGGCCGACCTCTACCTCTCGCACGCCTATTACATAGGCCAAGAGATACGCGAGGACATCCGCGTGGCCACATGGATGACGGCACAAGTGAACAGCAAGAAAAAGTTAAAGCCCAGCGACATCTACACATTCGCATGGGAACACAAAAAGCAAGAACCAGTGGAAGCGGTCACGCCTGAACAACTCAAGGCTCTGACCGCTTCTGCACATGAACTCAGAAAGAAGCTAAAACATGGCAAATGATTTAAGATTCATTTCGACGCTCGACCACAGCGACTTTGACAAGGGTATAAGTGAAAGCACGGCGGAAATTCGCAAACTCGCTGAAGACACCAACCAAGCCCAAAAAGGCATCAAGGGGATGTTCGATGTGCCCGAAATCAGACAGGCGCGCGAGCAATTCGCTGGCGTGGATGCCGCCATCAAGAAATTTACATCAGCGATGAGCCGAGAGCTCCCAATGAAGATGGAGCTGAGGCGCACACAGGAAGCCGCCCAGGAACTTGAACGCGCCTATCGCGCGCTGAGCGACGAGCAAAGGAACACCGCCAGCGGTCAAGCACTGAAGCGAAGCATCGACCAACTCATCCAAAAGGGTGGTCAGCTTCGCGACACGATGGCTGATGTGCAGCGTGCCATGAAGTTCAAGGCCAGCGACACGGCCACCTTCGATGCTGTCGCAATGGGAATAAGGACGGCGACCAGCGCGGCACAAGTGGCCACTGGTGTGTTTGCCTTGTTTGGTGCCAGCGAGCAAGAAGTAGCGAAGATCCAGAAAGACCTCATCGCGCTGATGAGCATCGCCAACGGCTTAAAGACTATCCAAAACGCGCTTCAAAAAGAGAGTGCGCTCATGCTTGGACTGGAAGCCGCGCGCACCGCCACGCTCAACGCCGTTACATCGGCACGCATCGCACTCACCAACGCGCTCACAGTATCGACCACCAAGCTGGCCACCGCTATGGGGCTGTCAGCCGCAGCCACAAAGGCGTTACGCATCGCACTGGCAGGGCTGGCCATCGGTGCAGTTATCGCTCTCGTGACCGCTCTCGCTAAGAGCCTCAACGATACCACATCGGCCGCCAAGAAAGCCGAGGAAGAACAGAAGCGCATCAATGAGGTGACCGCCAAAGGCGCAGCTGTCTATGTGCAAGAGATAGCCACACTGGCAGCCTACCGCAAAGAGGTCGAGAATTTTAACGGCACGGCGCGCCAAGAATCCATCCTCGTGGATGAGCTCAACACGAAATATGGCGATGCGCTTGGTAAGCACGCGAAACTGGCAGAATGGAAGAGCGTGCTCATCCAAAAGGGTGCAGCCTATGCGAAGCAGCTCATGCAAGAGGCGATGGCACAGGCGGCCCTCACAAAGTATGTAGATGCCTACATGACCGTGATGGAAGCCCAGCGCAATGTGCAGAAAGCCATGATGGATGCTGCCAGGGCTGGCACGCTCGACAAGCTGTTCAACGGTGGGCAATACCGAATCGCCATTGTCGCTGCCAGGAATGAGATGGCAAAGGCTGAGGAAGAAGCTAAAAGCTATCTCAGGATGTTCAACAGCGCATTCTCAGCCTCATGGGATACGCGCCGCGCCGCCGATCTTGGAACTCCAAAAGAGACCAAGCAGCCTAAGTCGTCTAAAACCACAAAGACAGAGACCAAGAAGGAGCAAGCCCCCGAAGGCTCTGCCGCATGGTACGATGAGCAGATTAAGCGGCTTCAGACGCTGGCCGACAAGGCGACCAACGCCGATGAGCGTATGCGCTTGCTGGGTGAGGCGATGGCATACAGTGGCATCAAGGCCGCAAAATATCCCGAAAGCATCGAGACCGCATCAGAGAAGGTGCAACGGCTGAAGGATGACCTCAAGCTACTGAGCGAACAGACCCAAAAGAGCATCGAGAAGATTGACCTCTCACCAATAGGCGAAAGGCTCCAAAAGCAGATGGACAAAATCCGTGAAAACATGGAATCGTTCACGCAATCTGTGGCGCAAATACAAAGCGGAATCCGCTCAATGGGCCAAATTGTCGGTAATGTGGGCAAAATCATGGGCGGTGCAGCTGGCGACTGGCTGTCATGGGCAGCGAATGTTATCAGCGCAATATCCGCAGCACTCCCTGAAATTGCGAAGTTATTGCCCGCTTTGTTCAGCAAGGCAGCAGCTGAGACTATGGCACAGAACGCCAGCATGGGGCCGTTTGGCTGGGTTAGCGGTATAGCAGCGATGGCCAGCATCCTCGCAGCGATGGCATCGCTTCCGAAATTCGCCACAGGTGGCATCGTGGGCGGCACATCGTACACCGGTGACAAGCAGCTCGTGCGCGTCAACAGCGGCGAGATGATTCTCAACGGCCAGCAACAGGCCAACCTGTGGAACGCGGTCAACTCAAGCGGCTATGCTGGCGGTCAAGTCACATTCCGCATCGAGGGCCAGCAACTGGTAGGAGTGCTCAATAACTATAACTCTAAATATTCACGACTAAGATAATGCACAGCGGGATTTTTCAAGATATAGAGGGCTTCAACTGGACGCTCACAATAGATGGCACCACCGGCACGCACGACTTAAAATTCGGCGGCACGCCGTTTAAGACCTCAATGAGCGAGAGCGAAGGAATCATTTATAAACCTGCCAAATATCAGGGCGCAACCATCGGGCTCATCGCTGAAGGCAGCGACTATCTGTTTGGCTTATATACCAGCGATCCCCACGGCCACAAGGTGACGCTCAAAGACTTCAGCAATGCCGTGGCGTGGGTGGGATATATCACGCCGTCACTATACGACATAGGCTACACCAAACGCATCGAGGAACTCGAGGTAGATTGTATTGACGGCCTCAGCACGCTGAGTTATTATAAGTATGAGCCTATCAGCGCATCAGCTGGCATTCACTCATTGCTCGACATTATACGCCATTGTGTCGCTAAGTGTGGCTGCTATTCCAATATCGTCTATTACAACACTACCACCATAGACGGTAACAACGCCGAGGTGGTGGCTAACGGCTATATAAGCGAGAGCAATTGGATAGCCTTTGACGCGAGCGAGAACGACAACCAGGACACTAAGACCTATCAGGATGTGCTCGAGAGCGTATGCCAGTGGCTTGGAGTGACAGCCGTAGCACAGGGCGATGCCGTCTATTTGCTTGACTATGACGACCTGCTGGCTGCAAGCACCAACCGCTACGGCAAAGTGGTGGATGTGAGCACCGGCACCGTGACCACGCTTTTGGAGAGCGTAAGCGAGTACCAAATTAGTGGCACCAGTTACGCCAACAGCAACACGCATTTGTCGCTTGACAAGGTATATAACAAGGTCACCGTGGTGGATGACCTAAACACCTTCGACGCGGTGCTGGTTGACTACTTCGCAGATGTGGAGAATATCACCGCCGACGATGCCAACCTCAACCCCGATGTGTGGCATGGACAGATAGGCGAATATGTGCAGCCCAGCAACGGCGACAATATGCTCGTGATGATTCGCAGTGTTGACGGCGTGCAGAACTCAACGGCGTATAATGCCATTTTCGTGAAGTACTACAAAAGCCCTTATTATAAGTTCTACCGTTACACCGGTGATAATAACACCGCCGTAACGACCTACGACAACGCCATGAACTTCACCAATACAAAGAAGTTCAACGGCGCGGCATTGGCTAAATTGGATGTTCAGAAACTTGAAGATACCACCTATATAGGTGGATGGATTGACGATGCTATCCTCAACGGCGATGTGAGCGACCTCGACGCGGTGCTCGCAAACAATGAAATCAGCAGCATCGACTTCAGCGACTACATCCTTATGTTCAACCATAAGACCAACACAAACGATCACATCAAGCACATCGATGACGCGAATATAACAAGTTATCCCTACTTTGAGACGACAACGCCATCAACCGCCACAACCTTTTTCGGCGGTGCAAACGCATATCTTATCATTCAGGGCAATATCATTTGGCATGATGATAACAATAGCAGCGGTGACTACCTAAACAATTCGCCCTATCCCATCCCCGACGGAGAGGTGGACATTGACCACGGCCGCTACAAGATAGACGCTGACAAAGCCTATTTGCTCTGCAAGCTGCAATGGGGCAATAAGTACTGGAACGGCTCAGCATGGACTACAACCGCCTCGACTTTCAAGGTGTTTTTTGAAAAAGAGAACGTAAGGAACGACGAGTGTATGTTCAAGAAGCTGCCAATCGTGAACACGGTGAGCTGGCGCATAGGAACAAGCGAAAAGGGCCACATGATTCCCATGCCTCAGAGCGGTGCCATCGTGGGTGCGTCGCCGAAACTCACGGTCTACAAGCCTATGGACTTCAGCCCTTATTATCAGACGCGATTCATGGCACTGGAGAACTTCAAGATTACGCCCATAATTGCCGACCCGACCTTCAGCGACGAGAGCGACGATGATACGGTCTACACCAATGTAATCAATCTTGCAAGCGCGTCAGAACTCGACGACATCAGCTTCACCGTATGCACCTACGACAACAAGAAGCCTAACTATAACAGCGTGGCGTACCTCTCAAGCGGCGAATACTACTATGTGGACACTGTGACCCATCGCACGCTCAGCACGCTCGCTAATGGCACCGTGCGAAGCGATGGCACGGTTAGCACCGGAGAGCTGAGACAGGAAGAGATGATGGTGCTGAAGGTAACGAATCAATACACAACAGCATCCAAAATCCTCGACATATCACTCAACGGCGACATCGGGATGAACGCCAAAGCATACGAGAGCAACCTCGACGCTCATTTTGTGGTGGACAAAATAGATAGAGACTTCAAGCATCGCATCTATACACTTAGGCTCATTGAAAAGAAATGAATATTATCAAGTATAATCAATCCAAGGGCACAACGGCCAGCATGGGAACATCCCAGCCTGTTAACGGCACGAATCAAGGGGCTGACTATTCCGCTGCCATTGCCGCGGTCGCAGACACGGCGAATCAGAACAAGAAGGACATCGACGAAATCAAGCGCGTGATCGCCTCGCTGGGCTCCACCTACCTGAAGCACGGCGGCGATGTGGACGGCGGAACCTATGAGTTCGGCAATGTGGTCACCGATGACATCATGAGCCCTTACTATTTCACCGAGGGCATCGGCTTTCGCGCGGCATATCTTGAAGATGGCTACAAGCTCATCGTGCGCGACATCGGCGAAACCACCGTACCACTGACCACAACCAACGGCGAAAATACAGAGCTCCCCACAAACACCAATGTGTCGCTATCCGTACAACTTAACAACGCATTCACGATCACTAACACCTATCAAGGTGCGCGTGTCCTCGTGGATTGCGGAGTGAACATTCCATCGGGTGCGTCCATCATACAAGAACAGGCCTATGCCTCATTCATTGAAGAGCTCCGTGCCGGTGATAACTGGGCCGAACTTTACAAGGATGGCCAATACTGGGTGGTCGGTCTAAGAACAAGCGGAAGGCCAGCAATCTATAAAATCAAATACGAGGCAGTGGTGCGTTATTCGGGCTCTCTCTCTGTGTACGCCCAGGCATACATTAAAGGCACCAACAGCAACGGAACTACACGCTACTATGGCGGCGGTCAGGCTCAGAGCATCATCACTCCAACCGAGGTCATGGTCACCGATGGCACCAACGCCGTGCGAATCACCGCCACGGCGGCGCAAAAGACCACCGACGGCGGGCAGACCTGGGTGCCGTACTAATGAAACACATTTTATATATATTAAAATAAAAGATATATGAGACGCATTAATTACTGGAGCGACTTCATGCTCTCGATCACGCTCAAGGATGCCAACGGCTACGACACAATGCCGCCATCTGACCACGACTGGAGCATCACGGTGACCGACTGCTGTGGGCATTGCTGGACAGGCACCTACAAGGGCGGCCAATATACCGGCATGAGCGTCGACAGCGAGGGGGTCATCACTTGCTATGTCGACAATCCTGGATATACTCCTGACCGAAATCTGACGATCGTCTACAGGAATGACATCCCCGACACCAACTTCGCAGACGGTTACGACAACCAGGTGACCGTGCTCGCTGAAGATCTATGGGTGTGGTCAGGCCCTACCGACACGACCGATGCCATCGATGTGTCGGTCATCATCCCCATGTGCATCCCGCAGATCACTGATGCCAGCATCAACGATGCCGGCGATTTGTTGTTAACGATTAATTACACTGAGCAATGAGCACTATAATCAACGCAGGGCGCATCGCGCCTATACCTAAAGGCGACTATAACGCCGCCACGGCCTACGAGCACCTCGACATTGTGAGCTATGAGGGCTCGAGTTATATCTGCAAACAGGACACGACCGCCGGCATATTGCCCACCAACACCGAATACTGGCAGTTAATGAGCGGCCAGGCCACGCCCATAGACCTCAGCGAGTACGCAAAGCTGGCATCTCCGGCCTTCACCGGCACACCGACGGCACCGACCGCTACATCCGGCACTAACACCACGCAGCTGGCCACCACCGCATTCGTGCAGACAGCCATCAGCGGCAAACAGGACACACTGACCTTTGACAATGTGCCGACAGATCACTCTACCAATCCTGTCATCTCAGGTGGTGTATATAGCGCAATCAATGATGTGACGAAGTTAACAATCACGGTAACCTATGACGATGGCGACAACATCGTGGCCGATAAGACCTACACCCAAATACTCGCAGCCTACAACAGGGGCCGCGAGATTGTACTGTTAGACCATGGGGCCATCGCCCCGCTCATAGCCTACGAAGAAGGAACCAACACTTTCACATTCGACCAAGAATCATCTTCCAATCCTACTTTTCATATCATCTACACTGTCAAGCGAGAAAACAATGCCGATGTGTGGACATGGCGCGGCTATGGTGTGCAGAGTGCGCTGGTAAGCGGCTTAAATATAAAGACAGTCAACAATACATCGCTGCTTGGCAGTGGTGATATTGATGCCGATGATGTCATCATGGGCAAGATTGACGGAACATCATTCTACAAGGTGACGGGATATTCAGCATTAAATGCCACTCCAACTTTCTCTGATACTGCCGAGACTGGAAACGAGAACAAGATATATGTAGACATTCTGACTAATAGAGCCTATAGGTGGGACAATGGTGTTGTTTTGTTTGGGGAAAATCACTATAAGTTATTGAGCGAGGAGTTGAGTGTTTTAACTGACAGCGAGATTAATTCCATGCTCCCGCCATCCACCAAAAAGGCAGTATCGGCAAAGGTATTGCGTGATAACTTCTATACCGAGACAGAGGTTAATGCCGCATTTGCAAACTATTGCCCCATCATTGAGGACACACGAAGTAGTGCAGTAGCAGCTATTACTGGTGTTGCACCCTTTGACACATTAGTTGATGGACAAAGGATAGTTGTCAAACTGAAATATACAACATCAGCAAATGCGACACTAACATTAACAGGGTTAACGAATGCTTTGCCAATCTATGCAAGGTGCAACACCAACAACAACTCGGACATAACACCTATCTATGTCAATGGATTTGTTGCAAGTTCATACATGGAACTAATTTACGATGCAACTAATTCACGATGGATATGTACCAACTACGACCGAGTGGTGACCTATGAAGCACTTACGCAGAGCAGAATTGACAGCTCCTCCACTGCACAGTGTGTTATAACAGGCGAACTACTCCGTGACAACTTCTATTTGAAATCTGAGATTAACACAATGATTGGTGATATAGAAACCCTTTTAGCAAGTATATGATATGAGCATAGCGACTGAAATAACAAGATTACAACAGGCAAAGGCAGACATCAAGACTGCCATTGAGAATAAGGGTGTGACAGTGCCGAGTGATGCAACACTGGATGATTATGCCGATTTGGTTGATAGCATTAGTGGTGGAGGAGGTAGTGTTGATTGGGAGGCACTTTTTAAGACC
>JAEIGA010007640.1_pt1 | contig 16398 bp, 16 predicted proteins | sample 9270691 | NCBI WGS metagenome assembly JAEIGA01 (sample SAMN17057246, study PRJNA624740) | gut metagenome | biome: biome; isolation source: fecal sample | host: Bos grunniens | place: China: Xizang | collected 2019
ATTCCTGGTAGATTTATCCCTGGAACTTTAACCAATCCTAATTATGCTAAATTCATTGAACCAAAAATCATTGTTGTAACTGACCCAAGGTCTGACGCTCAAGCAATTTTAGAATCTAAACAAAACGGAATCCCTGTAATTGCATTATGTGATACTGAAAACTTACTCAGTTTTGTTGATATTGCTGTACCTGTAAACAACAAAGGTAGAAAAGCTATCGCTTTAGTTTACTGGTTACTCGCAAGACAAATCTTAAGAGAAAGAGGAGACATTCCAGAAGACGGTGACCTAGATATTGACGCAACTGAATTCGAACTTAAATTCTAAGTGATTTAGATGTTAAGACAACCTGCTGTTGCTGGAGCATTTTATCCAGATAATCCCGAAATCCTTAAAAAGACTATTGAAAATTGCTTTTTAGATGATTTTGGCGTTGGGGAAATTCCAACTATTAATAATTTTGAAGATACAGAGTATCCTATGAATATTATGGTTCCTCATGCAGGTTATCAATATTCTGGTGCAATAGCTAGTCATAGCTATTGCAAATTAGTTCAAAATGGTTTTCCTGAAGTTTTTATTATATTAAGTCCTAATCATACAGGATATGGTAGAGAAGTTTCTGTTTACAATGAAGGAGAATGGATTACTCCTTTAGGAAGTGTTCAAGTTGACAGCGAATTTGCAGATACTCTGATTTCTCATTCAGATATTGCAACTGCTGATTTCCTGGCTCATAAATATGAACACAGTATTGAAGTTCAGCTACCATTCTTGCAATATTTTTCAAATGATTTTAAAATTGTCCCTATTACTATGGGATCACAGTCATTCACTGCTTCAAATGATTTGGCAAAAGCAATTTTTGAGGCCTCAAATGAGTTAAATAAATCTTACTGCGTTATTGCAAGTACTGATTTATCTCATTTTAACAATCAGGAAAAAGCTAATAAAGTGGATGGTTTTGTTTTAGAAGATATTGAAGAAATGAATGAATTCAAGCTTTTTGAAGAAATTATTCAGTATAATATTACAATGTGTGGTTATGGTCCAGTAATGACTGCAATATTGATTTCCAAAATGACTAATAAAAACAATTGTGAAATATTGGCTTATAAAACAAGCGGTGATGTCACTGGAGATTATTCATCAGTTGTAGGTTATGCTTCAGGTATTTTTAAATAAGGTGTGTTTATGATAGCTAAAGCTTCTGCTCCAGCAAAAGCGATTTTATTTGGAGAACATTCAGTAGTTTATGGTGAACCTGCCATAGCTGGTGCTGTAAATAAAAGGGCATATATTACAATTAAAGAATCTGAATGTGAAAAAAGTATTTTCAGAGCTCCAAATATAAATTTTGAAGCAGAATTACTTACCCGTGAAAAAAAATATATTTTAAGAAAAGGAAAACCAGGTATTATTCGATATATTTTAGAATCTGTTTATAGGGCTCACGACCATACTCCAATAGACATTACATTAACATCAAATTTGCCTATTGGTTCCGGACTTGGTTCATCTGCAGCGGTTACTGTAGCAACTCTTGCAGCATTATATAGATATCATAATGTTCGCTTTAATAAAAAATCTTTAGCCCATGATGCTCACATGGTAGAACAGACAGTTCAGGGTGTTGCAAGTCCTCTTGATACTTTAGTTTCTACTTATGGCGGACTTGTTTATTTATCCAGAAATAAGAAAGTTGAAAGATTCAATGTCAATTTCGATGTTCCATTTGTTGTAGGTTACACTACAAAACATGGAAATACTGGAAAGATGGTTAAAGATGTTAGAAATCTAAAAGAGAGAAATCCAAAGATTATCAATCCTGTTATTACTGCAATGGGAAATCTGACTAATTATGCAAAACAGGCCATATTAAAAAAAGATTTCAATAAAGTAGGAGAATTAATGAATATTAATCATGGATTCTTGGATGTGATTGGTGTAAATACTTTGGAATTATCAAGAATGGTTTATAATGCAAGGGAAGCAGGAGCTATTGGTTCAAAAACTACTGGTGCAGGTGGTGGCGGTAGTATTATAGCGCTTTGTCCGGGAAAAGTTGATGAGGTTGCTGAAGCTATTGCGCGTGATGATAATATATTAAAAATCCATTTCACTCGAAAAGGAGTTTCTTCAAGGGTTTATCAGTGATTTTATGATTATTTTAAAAATTGGGGGAAGTATCCTAACCAATAAAGATTCTACTAAAAGTGAAATTGATGCGGTATCCTTAAAAAGAATTGCATCTGAAATAAAAGCTTCACTTGAATTGTCCAACAAAGAATTAATTATTGTTCATGGAGCAGGATCTTTTGGTCATCCTCCTGCAAAAAAATATAAAATTGGCGAAGTATTCGACAAGGCAGAATATCCTCAAAAAAGAATAGGTTTTTGCGAAACTCAAAATGCAGTTAAGAAATTAAACATGCTTATTTGTGAGGCTTTCATTGAAGAGGGTTTGCCGGTTGTTGCAATTCCAGCTTCAAGTTTCATGACAGCATCCAATAAAAGAATTACGCAAGGAAATCTTGATTATTTTAAAAAATATTTGAACAAAGGATTCATCCCGGTCATATATGGGGATGTTGTTTTAGATGATGAATTGGAGATTTGCGTAATTTCAGGAGATCAATTAATCCAATACTTGGCCATGAATTTAAATCCTGATTTGGTTGTTTTAGGAACTGATGTGGATGGAGTATATAATAAAAATCCTAAAACACATGATGATGCATTGTTTTTTGAAAAATTCACATCACTTGAAGACTTGGACACATTGGAAGGAACTACAAATGTTGATGTTACAGGTGGAATGGTTGGAAAAATTAAAGAACTTTTATATTTAGCAGATTTAGGAATTGAATCTAAAATAATAAATGCTGAAGTTAAAGATAATATTTTCAAAGTGTTAGAAAACAAAGATGTTAAAGGAACAGTAATTTCAAGGGGAAATTAAGAATATGATTTCAGATAGAAAATTAGAGCATTTATTAATTTGTGAAAATTATGATGTTGAGTTTAGAAACAAAACTAATGGATTTGAAGACATTGAATTAATCCATAATGTTTTACCTGAAATAGATAAAAATGAAATTGATTTATCAACTTCTGTTTTTGGTAAAAAATTAGAATCACCTTTATTTATTACAGCTATTACTGGAGGTCATCCAGCTGCAAAATCAATAAATAAACAATTGGCTATTGCAGCTGAAAACAATAACATTGCTTTAGGGGTAGGCTCTCAAAGAGCGGCTTGTGAACATCCGGAACTTGCTGATACTTATACTATTGTTCGTGAAAATGCACCAAATTGTTTACTTGTAGGTAATATCGGTGCACCTCAACTAAATTTAGCAGAAAAAGCCGTTGAAATATTAGATGCTGATATTTTAGCGATTCATTTAAACCCTCTTCAAGAATCAATTCAACCAGAAGGGGATTTGGATGCAAGAGGGTATATTGATTTGATAAATCAAATTACTGAAACTGTTGACATTCCTGTCCTTGCAAAAGAAACAGGCTGTGGAATTTCAGAGGAATCTGCAAAAAAATTGGTTGAAGCGGGTGTAGATTACATTGATATTGAAGGTGCAGGAGGAACTAGTTGGGCAGCTGTTGAAACATACAGGTCTGAAGATAGATATCTTGGTGAACTGTTTTGGGATTGGGGCATCCCTACAGCAGTCAGTACTGTTGAGGTAACTAATGCTGTTAACGTTCCTGTTATTTCATCAGGAGGTATCAGGTCCGGTCTTGAAGCGGCTAAAGCTATTGCTCTTGGAGCGGATGCAGTTGGTATGGCTTTACCATTTTTGAAAAATTCTGCATCTCAAGAAGATTTAAACAAATTTATCAACAGATTTAATGATTCACTTAGAATTGCAATGTTTTTAGTTGGAGCCAGTAATATTGAAGAATTAAAACAATCCAATCTTGTTATACGTGGAAAAACAAGGGAGTGGCTCAATGAAAGAGGAATTAACACAAAAAATTATTCAAGGAGATAAACCATGAGCGTTGAAGTAATCGCTATTGGCGGATATCAAGAAGTCGGGAAAAACATGACTGCTGTCAGGATAGGTGAAGATGTAATAATCTTCGATATGGGAATCCATCTTGATAGGATCAGTATGCACGAAGATACTGATATTGATAGAATGCATAGCTTAGATTTAATTGAAAGGGGAGTTATTCCAGACGATACCTTAATGAAAGATGTTGACGGTAAAGTTAAGGGAATAGTATTCTCACATGGTCACTTAGACCACATTGGTGCTGTGGCTAAGTTAGCACATAGATATGATGCACCATTGATAGGAACACCGTATACTGCTGCTTTAATTGAAAAACAAATTAAAGGGGAACGCAAATTCAAGGTAACTAATCCAATTAAACCTTTAAATCCGGGAAATAAAATGAAATTATCAAAAGACATTACCTTAGAGTTTGTACAATCAACTCATAGTATTCCACAAGCAGTATTTCCAGTATTGCATACTTCCGAAGGAATTATTGTATATGCACTGGATTATAAATTTGATAATCATCAAAAAGTATCTCCTCCTCCGGATTATAAAAGACTTAAGGAATTAGGTAAGAAAGGAGTGCTTGCATTAATTGTCGAGACAACTAATGCTAAAAATTATAATGAAGTAAAAACTCATTCCGAAAGAATTGCAAAAAATATTTTAGAAGATGTAATGAAAGGACCTCTTCAAGAAAATACCGGAATGATAGTTACAACATTTTCATCTCACGTTGAACGTGTACAGGCAATTGCGGATATTGCTAAAAAAAGCCACAGAGAAATCTTTTTCCTTGGAAGATCAATGGAAAGATTCTGTGGAATTGCACAAAAATTAGGAATTTTAAAATTACCGAAAAATGCTAGTATTTATGGCTCTCCAAAAGCAGTAAACAAAGCTTTAATGGCAGCCGATGAAGATAGAGCAAATTATTTACTTGTAACTACAGGTCACCAAGGTGAACCTGATGCATTACTTCCGAGAATAGCTAATGGAAGAACTCCATTCAACATTAAAAAAGGAGATAACATAATTATTTCAGCACCAATTATTCCAAACCCAACCAATGCTGCAAATAGGCATATTATGGAAAGGAGGTTAAAGGTAAAAGGTGCAAGGATTTATCCTAATGCTCACGTTTCCGGGCACGCTGGAAGAGAAGACCACAGAGAATTTTTACGTATGTTAAAACCACAACATATTATTCCAGCACACGGAGATTTATCAATGCTTGCAGCTTATGCAGAATTGGCTGAAGAGGAAGGATATAGAATAGGTTATGATATTCATATCTTGAGAAATGCTCAAGCACAAGTTTTTAAAAGTTAAAAGAGGGATATAATGAGTGATGTAAAAGAGGTACTTGGAAGTTATTCAACAGACATTACCAGAACTATTGAAGAAGAATTAGCCACTATTACTCCAGATAATCTTGCTGAAGCATCAGTTTATCTTACAAGAGCTGGAGGAAAAATGCTTAGACCAGCCTTAACATTAATAACTGCTGAAGCTGTTGGAGGAGTTAAGGAATCTGCATTAAAGTCCGCTGCGGCTATTGAATTAATCCATACATTTTCACTTATCCATGACGATATTATGGACCAGGATGATATGAGAAGAGGAATGCCGTCCGTTCATAAAGTTTGGGGAGAAGACGTGGCAATTCTTGCTGGAGATACCTTATTTTCAAAAGCATTTGAAATAATCATTGGAAGTGAAGGAACCAGTTCTGATCAAAATAACAAGGCTTTAGCTACTGTTGCAGATGCATGTGTAAAAATCTGTGAAGGTCAAGCATCTGATATGGGCTTTGAAGAAAGATTTGATGTTACTGAAGATGAATACATGGAAATGATTTTCAAAAAAACAGGAGCTCTAATTGCTGCAGCTACAAAAGCTGGAGCTATTATGGGAGGAGCATCTGATGATGTCATTGATGCAATGTATGAGTATGGTCGTTTAATCGGTCTTGCTTTCCAGATACAAGATGATTATTTGGATATTGCAGCTGATGAAGAAACATTGGGTAAACCTATTGGGTCTGACATCGGAAAAGGTAAGATGACAATTATTGCAATTAAGGGTTTAGCCAGTGATGATTCCGGTAGATTGCTCGAAATCTTAAAAGCTGAAAATAATTCTCAAGATGAGATAGATGAAGCAATTGAAATCTTAACAAATTGTGGTGCCATTGATTATGCTCGCAATTTGGCACTAGAATCTGTTGACCAAGCTAAAGAAGTACTTGAAATATTGGACGATTCTTCATCTAAACAGGTACTTATTGACATTGCAGATTTTGTACTTGAGAGAAGCGCTTAAATTTTCTCTCATTTTTATCTTTTTTTTAGAAATAGTGATTTTTATTAGATGATTCCAGATTTCTCCGGAATCATTTTTGTTGTTATTGTTAGTTTTGAAATTCCTATTTTTTTAAGTAACAATAGCATGTGAATTTTTGCAAGAAGTGTATGGTTGAATGCTTTACAAAATAACTTATAGAAATTTCAGTATCTTTGATAATAACTAATATTATCATTTATAATTTTATATTATATATTATATAATCTTTTTCTTTGATTTAACATCAATTTTATCTATTTAGAACAATTTAACGAAGTTAAAACAACATTTTCTATTTTTTTAAATAATTTTATTAACTATATTAACACAATATATTCTTATGAAAGGAATTATTGGTACTATTGCTGGAGATATTATTGGATCAACACGAGAGTTCCATCCAATAAAAACAAAAGATTTTAACTTATTTGATGAAAGATCCCAATTTACAGATGATACTGTAATGACATTGGCTATTGCTAAATGGTTATGTGAAGATAAAACCTCAAAAAATATTTTAATTAAATATTTAAAATATTTTGGAAATGTATATCCTAATGCTGGCTACGGTGGAATGTTTAGGAATTGGATAAATCAAGAATCGCCAGAACCTTATGGAAGTTGGGCAAATGGTTCTGCAATGCGTGTTTCACCATGTGCATGGGTTGCTGAAAGTTTAGAGGAAGCACAAAATCTAGCTAAATTATCTGCAATTGTCACCCATAATCATCCAGAAGGCATAAAAGGAGCATTAGCTACTTCTGATGCAATTTATCTGGCTCGTATTGGGGGTTCAAAAGATGAAATTAAAGAACACATTGAAATTCATTATAATTATGATTTAAATCGTAGTGTTGATGAAATAAGGACAGATTATAAGTTTGATGTGTCTTGTGCCGGAAGTGTTCCTGAATCAATAGTTTGTTTTTTGGATGCTAGGGACTTTGAAGATACAATAAGAAATGCAATATCTTTAGGAGGCGATGCGGATACACAGGCAGCAATCGCTGGAAGTATTGCAAGTGCTTATTGGGATGTTCCTAAAAACATTGCTTTTAAATCTATTCATCGTCTTGATGATTTTTTATTGGATGCATTTATTGAATTTGAAGAAAAATTCATGGATTAAAATTGGATATTTCTACAAATTTTATTTCCTTTTCTTTTTCATTTTTTTAAACTGATTCATGAATCTGTCATCATAGTTTCTTGCTACATCTTCGTATTTGTTCCAGATTCCAATTGCAGTTTGAGGAATTACGTTACGTTTGTCTTCTGAAAACTTGGTATATGTGTGCATCATCTCTTTTGAATCCGCTATCATGACTTTAACAAAGGGAATGTCAGCTTTTTGGATGTTGATGTCCCCATCTTTGAATAATTTAATAATATTTATTTCTTCATCATTAATGTAACATGTTGGAGAAGCCAGTATATTTACTTTTAAAGTAGGTCTCTTTTTAAATGCATTTATTAGTGCTTCACCTTCGCCTTCAAATAAAAAGCCTATTCTCATATTGACGGATGTCTTGGCTCTTTTTATGATTTCTAATTCTTGAGCAATAATCTTTTCAACACCATATATTCTCCATATTGGTGCTTGAACTTGACTCATTCCATTTTCATAGACATATGTTAATCTTGTTATCGTATCATCAATTTCACTATCAATTCGCTCTTTTTCACGACTCAATACTTCAACTGGTGATTTGACTGTATATTTTTGAGGCCTTCCGTCTTCAACTTCTATATAATTCTTTTTGACGAGGTTCTTTAGAACATCATATATTTTACTTCGAGGGATGCCGGATTTTTCAGACACTTCATTTGCAGTTGATGATATTAATGAAGTGAGCGTGACATATGCTTCAGCTTCATACATTGTTAGTCCAATTCCTTTTAGTACAGATATATTGTCATCCATAATTATTGATTTGACCAATCAATTATTTAATATTTGTCACTTTTAACCCTTGCTTAGTGACAAAATCTTTATATAGGGATTTCTTTATAATTCTAATCAACAAGTAAAAGAGGTTTTAATTATGTCAGATAATTTAGATATGTTTTGTTATCAATGTTCCCAAACTGCTCATGGTACTGGATGTACTGTAAAAGGAGTTTGCGGTAAAAATGCAACTGTAGCAAGATTACAGGATAATTTAATCTTTACCATGAAAGGTATAAGTGCATACAATTATAATGCAAATGTTTTAGGAAAATGCGACCCTGAAATCGATGCATTTTTAACTAAAGGTTTATACACTACATTAACAAACGTAAACTTTGATGCAAATGATCTTGTTGCACTTGCTTTAGAAGCAGGAAAAGTCAGCGTTGATGTAATGAGATTACTCAAGGATGCACACATCGAAGCATACGGTGAACCACAACCTGTAGAAGTTAAAGTAGGAGCTCAGGAAGGACCAGCAATCATTGTTACAGGTCACGATTTAAAAGCATTAGAAGAATTATTAAAACAAGTGGAAGGAACTGATATTAAAGTTTACACCCACTCTGAAATGTTGCCTGCTCACGGATATCCGGGACTAAACAAATATGAAAACCTGGCTGGACAATTAGGTGGAGCATGGCATGACCAAAGAATGACATTCAAAAAATACAATGCGGCTATTGTTGGAACAAGCAACTGTGTATTGCCTGCAATGGATTCATATAAGGAAAGAATGTTTACCATGGATGTTGCTAAACTTGAAGGTGTAAAAACAGTAGATGATTATGACTTTTCAGAAGTTATTGAATGTGCAAAATCATTAGGAGGTCTTGAAGCTGAAGAATTGACCACAATAACTACCGGTTGGAGTGCAGGAGCTATCGTAGAACACGCTGATGCAATCAAAAAATTAGTTGAAGAAGGCAAAATAAGAAGGTTCTTCGTTGTAGGTGGATGTGACAAAGCAGCAAAACACAACGACTACTACAGAGAATTTGTTGCAAACTTGCCTGAAGACACAGTTATCTTAACTTTAGCTTGCGGTAAATACAAATTCAACGATTTGGATTTAGGAGATATTGAAGGCATTCCAAGATTATTGGATGTAGGTCAATGTAACGATACTATTGTTGCAGTTGATGTAGCTGTGGCATTATGTGAATTATTTGGAATGGAATTAAACGAATTGCCATTGACTATTGTTCTCAGTTGGATGGAACAAAAAGCGGCAGCAGTACTCTGGGCATTGCTCTACTTAGGCAAAACAGACATGTGGATTGGACCTGTACTTCCTGCCTGGTGTAACGATGACATCTTAAATGTTCTTGTTGAAAATTACAATTTAACTCCTACTACTGGAGATGCAATAGCTGACATTAAAACCATTATGGGGGAATAGGCGTGAGTGAAGATTTAAAAGCAAAACCTCTAGATATTCAATCTTTACTTGATTATCAAAAGGACAGTGTAGTCAGTCGTGAAGTAATCAAAAAAGAATTAGGAACCGTGACATTTTTTGCTTTTGATCAGGGTCAGGGTTTATCTGAACACTCAGCTCCTTTTGATGCAATGGTTCAAGTAATTGATGGGGAAGCAGAAATAACAATTTCCGGTAAAAAACAAACTGTTAAAGCTGGTGAAATAATTATAATGCCTGCAAATGAGCCACATGCATTACAGGCTGAAAACAGTCCATATAAAATGATTTTAACCATGATAAAAAGTGATTAATTTCATTTTATTTATTTTCTTTTTTCCACCAGACCATTATCCAATCGGCTTTATCTTTAACATTGAATAATTTTCCTGTTTTTTCATCTTTTGTTAATATTTCAGATAAATATTTTTTAAGTTCCTCTTTTTCCTCATCGGTATATAAATCTAGTCTGAATTTACCGTTATCAACAGCTTCATCAATGCTGTCATATTCACGATAGTTATTCAGGTCGAATCTTTCAATATTTGCATAGATGCCCATATTGTAAAGAATGTTAAAGAAATAATTGTAGTCTGGGAAATTTTCAGTTAATTTTCCAATTCTTTTATCAAAGTCCTTTTCTATTTTTTTATTTTCAGGTCCAAAAATAGTTATAAATACATACTTATTCGCAATCTTGTTCAATTCGGTTAACACATCTTCAATTGGGATGATTCCATTCAGTGATCTTGAACATACAACTACATCAACATCTCCAATCTCATCATAGGTTATCTCTTCAATTGGTTTAAAAATAGTTTCAATATTCTCAATGTTATTGTCATCAGCTCTTTTTTCCAGATATTCAAGCATTTTCGGAGAGGAATCAAGTCCAATTACTTTTTTAACTTTTTTTGCAAGGGGTACAGTAACGGATCCTTCACCACAACCCACATCGAGCACGGTATCATTTTCATCCAAGATTAGCATATCAAACAATGCATCTTGATAGTCGTCTTTACGAGTTCTTTTAAAAAATCCGGGTGCTGCCTTGTCCCAGTCTTTATCAACTTTGTCCTTAAGTCTTTCAGCCCAAAAGCCGGCCCAGTCAACATCATTCGGATTTTCGATGCATTGTCTCATATTTTCACTTTTCCAGTCAATACGTTCTGATAATCTTCATAATTTTCTTTTATAAGCTCAGGAATGTCTAATTCATATGGACAATTGTCTACACATGCATAACATTCTATGCAGTCCTTGGTTTTTTCCATAATTTCCTGAAATTCTTCGGTTAGGTGAGGTTCAGTTGGAAAACGTCTTATCCAGAGTGACATTCTTGCACATAAGCTAATGTTGATGCCTTCTGGACATGGCATGCAGTATCCGCAGCCTCTGCAGAAGTTTTCGCCTAATTCCTTTTTGTCCTTTTCAATATCTGCCCTTAATTCATCTGTCAGAACAGTATTTTCATCATAGCTTAAGAATTCTTCAAGTTCTTCAAGTTTCTGAATTCCCCAAATCGGCAGGACATTGTCAAATTGATTGATGTATGCAAAACTGGCTTTGGAATTTTTTAAAAGTCCTCCGCCCATAGCTTTCATCGCAATAAATCCTACATCGAGACGTTTACATTTTTCAACTAATTTGATTTCTTCTTCACCACTTAAGTAGGAAAATGGATATTGCAGTGTTTCATAAAGTCCGCTGTCAAGTGCTTCATGAGCAAATGTGATTTTGTGAGTGGTAATTCCGATATGCCTAATCAAACCTTGCTCTTTTGCTTCAAGCATTTCTTTATATATGTCATCATCTTCTTTTGGACAAAATGAAATGTTGTGGAATTGATGAAGGTCAAGATAATCTATTTTCATGCTTTTAAGAGAGGTTTCCAAATCGCTCCAGAAGTCATCTACTGTTTCTGCTGCACTTTTAGTTGCAAGATAAATGTTTTCACGAGGTATATCTTTAAATGCATTGCCTATTTTCTCTTCACTGTCTGTGTAGAAATGTGCGGTATCATAGAAATTTATTCCATTTTCATATGCGGTCTGTAGAATTTCAATTGAATCTACCATATTTCTTCTTTGAATCGGAAGTGCTCCAAATCCATTTTTATTTACTTCTAAATTTGTTTTTCCCAGTCTCATTTTAATAACCATTTATTTTCAATATAAAATATAAAATTATAATAACTGCTAATGCAATAAGGGCATATTTAGCTGATAGGAATTTTGTTTGTTTGAATTCTTTGTCTTCAACATCGCCAAGTTTCATGATTCTGTCCTTTTCAAAGGAACATTTTTGATAAATAGCTTCAATATCTTTTGGAAGCCTGCCATGTTCATTTAACATGTTAATTGTTTTATTTAAATATTGAACCGCTTTCTGGTCATCTCCAAGATTAACACAACAAAAAGCCGCTTTATAGTTGAAATTAGTTACAAGTTCCAAATCATCTTCGATTTTGCTTTCATAAGGTATGCAATTATTATACGCCTTTAAAGCATCACCATATTGTTTAAGCTCATATAATGCATCGCCTTTAGCATTCAATGCAATTATTGTGTCTTCTTCGGCAAGTGATTTATTCAAATACTCTAACGCTTCATCATTTTTTCCTACCTTTTGAAGCATCTGTCCTTTATACAAGTCAGTCTTTTGAGTAGACCCGTACTGATTTTCATAATTATCTAAACTTTTTAGGGCATCATCATATCTTTTAGCTTTAATTAAAAGTTCAATTCTTGCCATAATGAGCTCTTTTTTAGATAATCTTGGCTCTTCTATTCTTGAATAAGTTTTGTATTTGTCAAGTGCATTATCCATATATTCAAGAGATTCATCAACATTTCCCTTATTAAATTTAGACATTGCCTTATCACATAATACATTAATGGATTTTGGCTGTTTTTCTAGATATTTATCAAAGTATTTTTCACCATAATCTCCATTATCATGTGTTTCATCATAATATTGATAATACATTCCTTTTTCTTCAAGTGCAGGCAGGTATTCATTATCAATAAGCAAATCTAAAATTGATAAATAAGAATCAATATCATCTTTTCCATGTCTTTTTCGAGCAATTGTTAAAGCTTCTTTGAAATTTCCTTCTTCAATGTATTGTTTTGCTTTTAAAATAGCATCACTCATTTATATCGACCTATTTTTTTTGTAAGGCTCCGATTTTTTTTAAACTACTCTCATTATATTTATATATTTTTAGATAGATAAATAATATTGCTTATTTTTATAAAAATAATTAAATTGTGATGATTAAATGAATGATTTAGAAAAAATTGTCTATAAACATGCTCTGCTTAATGCAGCTAAACATAAAGGAAGTGCAAATCCTGGAGCTGTTATGGGTTCAATAATGGCAAATGAACCAGAACTCAGAAGCAAAGCTAAAGAAATTGGTCCAATGTCTGGTAAAATTGTGGCAAAAGTAAATGCTTTAAGTCCGGAAGAACAAGCTGCTGAAATGGAAAAATTAGGTGTTGAAGTTGAAGATAAGAAACCTAAAGCAAAAGAAGTAGGTTTACAGGAACTTCCTGGAACTCATGAAAACATTGTTTTAAGATTTGCACCAAATCCAAGCGGGCCATTACATATCGGACACTCCAGAGCCGCTGTTCCAAATGCAGAATATGTTAAAAGACACAACGGTAAATTAATCTTAAGGATTGAGGATACCGATCCAAAAAGAGTATATGAACCTGCTTATGAGATGATTCCTGAGGATTTGGAATGGCTGGGAATCAAAGCTGATGAAGTGATTTATCAATCAGACAGATTTGAAATTTATTATGATTATGCTCGCCAATTAATAGAAAAGGAAGCTGCATACATGTGTACCTGTGATGGGGCAACCTTCAAAGAGCTTAAAGATAACTGCAAAGCATGTCCATGTAGAGACAATAGTGTAGAAGAGAATTTGGCATTATGGGAAAAATTTGACACTATGGATGCAGGTGAAGCAGTACTTAGAGTTAAAACTGATATTATCCACAAAAATCCCGCCATTCGTGACTGGGTTGCAATGAGAATAGTTGATGAAGAACATCCTCGTTTAGGTACAAAATACAGAATATACCCAATGATGAACTTCTCAGTTGCAGTGGATGACCATTTAATGGGTTTAACTCATGTTTTAAGAGGCAAAGACCATTTGGCAAATACTGAAAAACAAAAATACTTATATGACCATATGGGATGGAAAGCACCAGAATATATCCACTATGGAAGACTTAAAATGGAAGATATTGCACTCAGTACCTCAAAGGCAATGGAAGGAATTGAAGAAGGAACCTACAGTGGATGGGATGATCCAAGACTTGGAACCTTAAGAGCCATTGCAAGACGTGGAATTGATCCTAGGACAATTTATGATTTGATAACAGAAATGGGTGTTAAAATGGCGGATTCCGCTATTAGCTGGAAGAAAATCTATGGTCTAAATCGTAATTTCCTGGAGCCAATAGCTAATAGATATTTCTTCTGTGAAGATCCTGTTGAAATTGCTGTTGAAGGTTATGACGGCGGTAATGTTGATATTGAAAGACCTCTTCATGCAGACCACTTAGACAGGGGCAACAGAATTTTACCATTTGATGGAAATGCTTATTTGGCCAAAAGCGATATTAACGATGGAATATTCAGATTAATGGATGCTGTTAACGTCAGCATTAACGGTGATGAAATTACATACCACTCCAATTCTTTTGAAGATGCTCGTGAGGTTAAAGCTAGAATTATCCAATGGGTGCCAATCAATGATAATGTCAATGTAAAAATCGTAATGGATGATGCATCTATTAAACAGGGTCTTGGTGAAGGTGCACTTCGTGATTTGGCTGTTGGTGATGTAGTTCAATTTGAAAGAGTAGGTTTTGCTCGTTTAGATGAGATTGCAGACAATGAGTTAATATTCTACTATGCTCATAAATAGGTGATTTTATGGTAATGTTTTCAAATGGTTTTTCAACACTTCAAATGCCTGAAGATTTTGAACATATCCCTCCTAAAGATGAATTTACAGATTTGTATTTAGTAAATACTAAAATTCCAATGTCTATAAAGTTTTCAACAACCCCTACATTATCAGGGCTTCCGGATATAATGGAAGGTATTGAGCAAAACTTAAAAAACAATGATCAAATAGAAATTGTTACTTCAGATTTCATTGTAATTGATGGAAAAATTTACTATATGATTGTTTCATCTTTTAATGATGGTGAAAACCAAATTAGACGTAATGAGTTTTTATATGTAGAAGATGATAATCTCTACATTTTTGAATTCACCTATCCTTATGCAGATAGAGAGTTAGATGATTTTTATTTAAATATAATTCGTTCTTTGAAAATCAGTGTTCCCAAATACATAGTTGAAAATGGGGGATATAGGTTAAATAAAGAATGATTTATTTTCTTTTTTTTAATATTATTCTTCATTATTCTTTTTGATTAATTCTTCTAATTCGTCTAACCTGTTGTTAAAGTGTTTCATTAGAATTGCAGCTGTTAATGTTGCAGTACCTACTCCAGATAATATATAACCTCCCCATACTAAAAGTACAGAATTTAGTTTTCCAGGAATAGTATGGCCTAAAACTGCATATCCATTACTGGTAAATGCATTTGAAACCATTACAAGAGCATCCAAAGCATTAACATCTTCACTAATTTGAGTAAATAAAAAACTTAAGAATACTATTGAAAATAATAAGATTATGGTTATTCCTAAACCATTTGATTCAGTATATTCTCTGAATCTGTCAAAATAGACCTTTATAAAGTAAATAAATACTGGAACATGGATAATGTCAAGCAGTCCAACAAGTGAATTACCATACATGAGGAAAGTTAGAGACCCATATGGAATTAATAATAGTAATAAAATTTTATTTTTTAAGGTGCTTTTATCTAATTCTATTGCAACGTATAATGAAAGAATCAGGTCATAAAAAACGAAATAAATCACATCAGAAGTGACGAAAACCAAAGAGTATAAAATATTAATAAAGAACAATCCCATCATTATTAGGTAAAATACTTGTCTTAAAGAATGGATTTCCTCTTTCGGAAGATATTCTTCCATATTCAATAACCTAATGGAAGAACCTTTAATAAGGTTTTTATGAATAGCATGCCCAACAATCATCAAAACCATGAAAATGATTATTTCAACTAAGAAAATAAAAATATCTACAATCAATTCAAACACTTATAAACACCCACATAATATTTTAACGAACTCATCTAATACAATCAGGACAAATACCAAAATAAGGAGCAATAGCTTTTTTAATATCTGAAGAAACCTTATTTGCACCATTATTAGCATCGATGATTTTATGTTCAAAATTTTTAACTAAATCCAAGTAGTTTTCCTTTACTCCAGTTAAAAATTCTTCATTTTCAAATGTATCCTCACCAGAAGTTCTTGAAACAGATGTTTTGACATTTAAATCAAGCAATATAAGTAAATCCGGTTTTTTTGCATATTTGTTTAAAACACCAACCCAATCTGCAGGTTCCTGGTAAGCAAGTGAAGAAATAAATGATCTATCCGAAATGATAATTTTAGAGTCGTCACTTAACTTATCCATTATCAGCATCCTGTCTGCTGCAAAAAGAAGAGCCAAT
>JAEIGA010007641.1_pt1 | contig 16397 bp, 19 predicted proteins | sample 9270691 | NCBI WGS metagenome assembly JAEIGA01 (sample SAMN17057246, study PRJNA624740) | gut metagenome | biome: biome; isolation source: fecal sample | host: Bos grunniens | place: China: Xizang | collected 2019
CGCAATCCCTCTCCAGATAATAATTCTAATTTCGGTAATTTACCGGCTTCAAGACATCTCGTGATATAATCAAAATCAGATTCATTTGCGTCCTTATGAATATTATCAATGTCATCTTTAATTTCGGATAAACGATTCACAGATGCCTCTGCGTTATAGTGTCGTTCTCCGCATAAATCAAATAATGGCATAGCTGACCATTTCTTTTTATCAAAATAAACTACACCGTAACGACCATTAAACTTAGTGTCTTTTGCCTTTCGGCTCATTTCACCTTCATCATCAAGAACACGTTCAAACATCGTCACAAATGGTAATTCCTTTAATTGATTAGCTTCATATGCCGCGCAAAGATATTCAATATTTTTATTTAAACGGAATACTAATTCCTGTTCAGTCATTTCACCGGCAGTTAAATCAACTATACGAATATGTGGATTAGTATTATGAATTAACAGTTTATGTATGTCGCCTTTTAATTCATACAATGCTCTACAAATATCACTCATAAGTTGGCTCCTTCATAAATGAAATAAATTCATCGTGACACGATTTACACAAATCTATTTTACGTGAATCCGTGTATATATCTTCAAATCCGGTGCAAGTAACATCACCATGTTCATCCCGACAAAAAATATCCAGTGTAGAATACCAAGTTTTATGCAATGGCTGCCTACATCTGTTACATACTTCAACCTTCATATCTTAACAATTGACTCCCTTTCAATATTGCCACATTGAGGACATTGAAATAATCTTTCGCCAAACATGCGACTATCTTGACGTCCTACATATTTATGTTTAGATATTTTAGTACACTCCCAACAGTAGCAGTCTTTATAAATATCTTTCATAATAAATATTATACTCCTTCACGTTGCTGTTCAAAATAAGCGCGCATATCATCGTCTAACTTTTTAACGTCCGCATTAAATTGTTCAACTGTTTTATTATGAAATTTTAAACTAGGATTTAATATATAATCTTTAAAATTATCATTAACTTGATCATAATATAAATCCATACCAACTAATGCACTATAAGGTTCTATTCCAGCATTTAGGCATTGCAAGCAATATCTATATGATGTTGCTCCACATGCAGAACAGCAAACATGTGTATATTCAGATTCTTTTCCACATACAGCACATATACCTTTTTCTAAATTTGGTTTTGACATATAACTAGCACCTCAAAACTTTTCACAGGCATCATTCCACTTATTAACTATTTGTCCAATGCGCAAAGCTAAAGAAGTAGAATTCATTATGTTTAATTCTGTTTCACTAAACCTTGTAGAGAAGCCCAGACACATGGTCTGGACCGCTCTCTCATTAAGATGTGATATTCTAATTGTAGTTTGATTATCATTCTCAGGGGCATCCTCTAAGCATTGAGAATCTTGAGTAAAAATAACTTTTTGATTGCAGACTGGACATTTACTTAATAAAGGTTCAGCTTCTTTTAAAATATCCCACAGTTTATTCATTGTTGTTATTACAGTCCTCACGATTATCTTCATGCGAACAGTCGCAACACTCGTGTTCGCATCCTTCACATTCATCAGGCGCACATTCACATTCGCATTCAGACAGTGTTTCAATACCTAAATCGGTTTCGGGATTTTCCATAGGAGTGTAATTTATGCCGAGGAAATCCTCTGCGCTAATTTCACAATGAACTACATTCTTAAATACCTCAGGCACTCTTGAATCAAACCTCGAATAAAACTCTATCATATCAGTGCCGTTATCGTAGATTACCTCATTGCCCGCGCCGTCATCTTCAATGGTCGGGAAATTATATTTACGACAAACATCAATTCCCATCTTGTCATTTATGAATTTAATTGCAGTGTAAAGGTCACCGAATACAAATTGGCCATAACCGTTATTTAACATATCAAAATATATTGTGCTTGGCACAAATGGTTTCTGAATAACTGCGGGCAGGTCCTCATCTTCACCGTTAGGATTTTCATCCGTAGCATTTAATCCTCTATTAACAGTTTCAACGCTACATAAATAAACGATAGTTCCAATAGGAGCGTTTGTCTTTATCAAACGTTTTTCAGATTGAAGCATTAAATAATCCTGAAGAGTTTTAAGACTTGCGATAACATCATTACGAGTATCATTGTCAAGTATATAAAGGTTATTCACCTTGTCAATAAGTTCTGTTAAGTTAACTGTTTGAGTATTAGTTTCGTTTATCATAATAATTTATTTCTCCTTAACTATTTGATTTGATTGAATTAGCTTCATCGGCTTTTGCTTTATCTGCAAATTGACATAACGCAGAATACGTTGCGTCAATATTTGAAAGTGTGCTAATAGTGATCCAATTATCCGGATTGATATATAAATTTCGTCTGGTTAATTCGTTTTCTGCTTCAGCTATGGATTTAATAACATCTGCATTAACTAGCGGTATTTGAGATTTAAGCCACTCTTTATAATATTTTTGATATGGAGTATTATAGCCTAAATCACCGGCATCATGATACATCTTATTTCTAAAATTTATACAGATGTTTCGTATCTCATTTAGTGTATGAGTGGTTAATACTTTAATATTATGTCTGTCCTTGTCCGAAGTCATTGACCAATTTATTATTGTGGTCGGTTCAACCTCATGCTTACCTTGCGTATTATTAGCTATATGTTTGGCTTTATTGGTTAAATATTCATCACGTTTTATTAAAATCAAACCGACTATTACAAATACAGTCGTTAATGGCCAAAGTATTGAATAAACTAATACATTCGTACATGTTGTACCGAAGCTATCATCAAATTCAGCATCGTTTCTAATGTAGTCTCTGAATTCATTTATAGACCTAAACAAACAAAACATAATTGCGGTTATTGAATAACCCAATATCATTATTTCTAAATTAGTCATAATATCAGTTTATTCTCCTCTATCAATAGTAATAAGTTGACCCTGCATTGCTGTTAAAGCATTTTCATGTCTTTCAACAGACGTGCCTGCGCACATATCAGCATGAACAATTATTTCGGCATCTCGATAATTGGCTCTGAGAATTATGGCATTAGCTAATACGCAGATATCAGTGCATACTCCGACTAATTCAATTTGAAGGTCTTTACTGTCTAAACCATAAACTCTGACATCAGTTTCAGCTAACTCATCAAAATAAGAATTAAATACTTCATACCAAGATGTGCATCCAAATCCATACTTATGTACTGCATTACCTGGATCACACGCTTTACGAGGATTATACCATGGCTGTAATTCCGGTATTATTTGCCAACCATCAGTATGCGCAAAACAATGCGGTGGTACAGCCTTTCCTTCAAGACGCTCAAAATAAGATTCCTTAGTATGAGTGTCCATAGTAAAAAATATTTTATAGCCTTCTTCAGAACAGCGCTTTACATAGTCAGTAACCTTAGGAACAATTGCTTGAGCTTCAGGTGTACCTAAATCACCGGTAATAAAATCATTTTGCATATCGACTACAACAAGAATTTTAATAGGTGTTTTAATTTCACGCATATTAAATTACCTCGTTCTTATTCTAAGATTTGCATCTTTTAAATATTTAGATAGTTTATAGCCACCTAATATAAAACTAAAGCATGCATTAACTACTTGATTATGTTGATAGCCGTTCTTTGCTGAATGATTAACTAAATCGACCGCGTCATAACCGGTTTCACGGCATAACTTATTTATATTTTCAGCAATGCCTGCAGATATTTTACGATTCATATTAATGTCGCCTTGAACGAATAGCAAAATTACTGAACACTTAATTGACGTTTCAAGTCGCATTTCATAATGACGTTTTGATTCAAATAATTTCTTTTTATGACTTTTCTTTATTTGATTAAGAGTATCTTCACTATAGCCCATGTACATAGCGTACATTTTAGTTATATGATAATCAGGTAATCTATTCATAATAATTATTTACACCTCTTTGCGCTTTATATATTTATTTGTGGAATTGAACTAAATGCTGTAGCTATTAAATCTTTTGGCAAAATCAATTTATGATTTTTCAGAATTTCTCCAAATTCAGATTGAGTGTTACATATGTTACCATGAACCATAAGGGATATCGTTTGTATGATTGCGTCGTCGGACATTATTTGTCCATATTCAGAATCGCAATCAGCAATATATGCTTCAGGTTGCAAGTACATTATGGACTCAACAAAAACAGTGAATTGGTGCTTACAGCATTTTTCAAAATTAATGATTCGTGCAGACATAATTCACCCTAATCATTCTCATGATTATCAGCTTGATAACCATCTTTAGAAATAGAGGCATGCACGCACAATGCATTTCGTACATCGCCATCATTTGATTTAAGCTCAGTCAAATATTCATTGTACTTAGCATTATCATTAAACATACGATACTTTTTACTGTTTTCACCGGCAAGTACATATTCATCTTCGGTTGTAATATAACCAAATACGACATGCTTTACATCGCCAGTTAAACGATTAAGCGCGCCTTTAAAGGCAGTATCATATCTTGACGTCTGTTCCTCCGTTTCTTTAGTTAGTCGGTAACTACCGCCTGCATAACGTTTTAAGTTTTGCATAAATTTCATCGACACCTTTCTTGTATAGTTTTAGGTTCTTTATTGGTTTGGCCTAAACGTTATATGTATAAAAAGACCACCAACTAATTTGATTATTTAGTCAGTGGTCAAATATTTAATTATTTAAAATTTTTATTTCGCCTCTTGATAGAATACCCAGTTAGGTAACTTACGTCTATAATTTTTATTGGTTATCTTCAAAGTTTCATTTGCAGAATTTGGTTTTTGACTAATAGTTGAATCTGGATTAGTTTCGCATAATGCGTTAAAATCATTAATAGAGTTTCTAATCGTTGTACCATAGGCATTATTTTCGCCGATGTAGATTCTACTTAAGTAATCATTGCGGAATGCAGCTGGACCATACAACCGGCTATTTGAAATAAATCCAGTGCTACGTGTGGGCGATTCAACATCGTGACGAACACCATCCGCATCAATATAACCAAAGTAAGCAGTATCAATATAAGTATCTTTAATATACTGTCCATACTGAGGATTAGTAATACCTTGTTTATAGTTTACCGAATTATGAATGTTTACTACGCCGTTTGGCATATACTTACAGTTATGGTCAATTACGTCCCAGAGATTTATTACTTGACTGGTGACACCATTTGATGTAAATTTAATATTTGCATTGGTATAAACAGTTTCATCATTTTCATCCGAATGAATTTGATGCTGTAATACAATTATATCTCCAGGATACAAGCCATTTATTTCAAGTGTTTTATCTAAGTAATGCTCAACTTTAGATGCAGTACCCTCAACATAGGTATCCTCTAATTGATCGTGTCCAAATAATACTTTAGGATTCTCCATATTGGCGTCGTCCGCGCGATAAAGAAGTATATCAAATATTGGTGTTTCCGTGGTATATGGAGCATATAATCCATTCATATTCAAAATCGCAGTTACGTCACCTTCAGTACTCATCAAGTTAGTAACTACAGATGAACCTGTTTTACTAGGAGCAGTTACACAGAATTTATTTGGCACTTTAAATCCGAACTGGGTTTTATAGCCTTTATTTAAAGTTATCAATTCAAGAGAGCGCTCATTACATAATTTATTCTCGTGTGTATAGCCCTTAATAGCTTGAGCGATTGAATCAAATGTTAATGTAGGATTTAAGAAGTAGCATACATCAGTTTCACCGATAGCAATTGAGCCCGTAATATTAAATGTCATGCTTACACGGCCGCAATTATATTCATCACATAATAATCCTAATGTGCAATTATCAAACCAGCTATATGAACCATATCCCCAATAGCCGCTACCGCTAGCACCTGGGTAAGCAGTTTCATTCTTAGCTACACATCGACCAAATGCAGTGTCTCTAAACATAATGTTTTGTGATGGTCTAACGAATGAACTTGTATATCCTGAGCTATAATGATAATCCTGTGTTTGGTAATATTGAGGATTTTTATCATGAACAAACGAACATGAACCTGTAGTATATACACCGCCGTGACCCGTGCTGGTATAAAATCCGCCAATTGTGACGTGAGTAGGTACGCGGACGTTTTGCTTATTTACTAATGAACCGGGTTTTACATATTGGCGCTCATCAACTCCTGATATACCGTCACGAACGGCGTGTCCTTCAGTATTTATTAAATACATATCACTAGACGATACATTTATTGCCGAACCCGCGCAATTATCACGCAATACGCTTTCACCTAATTTCCAACCAGATGTTTCACCAATGTCAGCGTAACTATTGACTGACCAACAATCTCTAGTATGAATTGCACCGTAAGATGAAGCTATGCCATAGGCGCGCTGTGCAAGATTATAATAATGTGTAGGATATTTTTTACTATCGGCAGTTACATACGTATTTCTTAATTTACTATTACAGTAAGTCATGCTCAACGACTGAATAGGACCATCATAATTTCCGTCCACATTTATATCTATATTAGTTAATACCGCAGTATTCAGTAATTGCGGATTTTGTTTAAATTCAGTAAACCCACTATGCTGAACTTCAGATGGATAATTCAAACAGGTTGAATAACTGAGGTCATAAATACCTGCATTTATGCAAAGTGCGCATGCTGATTGAATCGGATAATAACCTAACTGGTCTAACGTATTAAGTATATAAGAAGAATCATATCCGCTTAGGCAATACAATTTTAATGTCGCAATTTTTCCTATTGCATTAGAAGTAAGAGTTACATCGCCATCATAGTAATTTATATTGCCTATTGTTTGATTTACAGCAAAGCCTGCAGTAGTGCCATTTGTGGTGCAGCTCGATATTTTTAAAGGATTAGATACATAAGTAAATCCAGTATCACCCATACCAGATAGATAGTCTCTACCCGCAAACAATTGAGTACCGCTTGCGTCATGCGCTGTAAAATAGAAAAATGGAGCAATCTTTGTAACTGAACCGCCAGCGATGGTTGAAGTAGTTGTACAGCCTGATACATTTATAGTGTATGGATTTTGTAACACCAAATTATCATTTATTCCAGATGTATCTTTTGTAGTAACATTAAACTTGCATTCGTTAATCCAAATATTGGAATGAGATAATTTTAGACCATAATCAACGACTGTCGCAATATTATGAACAAGTGCATCTGAATTAAACGTAAAATCAAAGTTAACATCATATATAATTACATCGTTGCAATTGTATAATTCTATTGCGGCTGTAGCAGTTTTACCGCAATTAGCCGGTCTGCCTTCATAAACTATTTCACCGTTTACGATATAGGCGTTATAATCAAATTCACCGTGCTTAAAAGTGTCAACTGATAAAGCAATAAAATTGTTATCCTGTGTATTTAGTCTACGTTCGCATTTATGATTGCGAATTGAACCCTCACCTTTAATAGTTACCTTATGATTATTTAAATTAAGAACTATATTGTGGTCAATGTAGATTACTTCTTCAACAGTTACGTCATTTAATAAAGTTAGCATTGGATTTAAATGCGCGTCATCTTCAGATAGATACGTTAAAGCAACTGTAGCATTCTCTATTTCATCATCGTTAGGATATTCAATATTATCACGTTTAATATAATGTATAGCAGAAGAAAGTGAATCAAAGAGATGCTCAGCGTCTTCTTTAGTTACATCGTCGAATATATGTTCAGGATCTAATTCAATAAATGCTTCGCACATCTGATTTGGTACTGTCATATTATCCAATTTATATTCTCTGAATAATACAGGTTGAATTGATGTTGCGTCGTTAGGCCCAGCGACCATAGATTCAAGTACTGTAACCAATTGATTGGCTGGTGTGCGTATAGATATTTGCATTACGTTATCTTCGCCAATAACCATGCGCCGCCAATTCATTGTAATAGTTTGATTCTCGTCGTCTTTAAAATCAGTGGTTAACGAAAGTATTTCACGTTCCTCTGTATGGGGCAAACTGACATAAAAAGTGTTATCACTAATATAGCATAATACTTTTTGACGATTAGACTCAAACATAGATTTTAAATTCATTCTGTCGATTACATCGTCTAAATCGTGATACTCTGCAATGTTTATGTCAGAACGAATAAGCTGATTATACAGTTTTGATTTTTGAGTGCCCTTTAAATTTAAGTCAGAAATTTTTACTTCTTTAATATTATTCATTATTGTTTATGCACTCCTTTAATGAAAATGAACCTAAATCCAATGCGAGGTCATCAAGATTAATTATATTGGTTCCTTGTTTTAATAAAACATTTGACGCAGATATTGATGATGACGCTTCAATACCAAAATTAGCAAAGTTTAAATTAGTTGCGAAACTAGAATTATTTAATATTACGCTGCGAGAATACACATTAGATAATTCACCGTCGTTAATATCACCAATTAAATTATCAAAATTAAATTCAAACTTAGACGACCTTATGTCTAAGGTGTTTACATCATTTATGAATAACCAGGGATAAATAGAATTAACTGATTCAACAGTGCCAGTAAAATCGCAATTACTAAATTTCACCGTCTCACAATTGTTTATTTCAAGATGCGGCTGATAAATGTCAGTAAATCTATTAGTATAAAATCCGCAATTTATTAAAGTAACATTTTTACAGTTTTCAATAATAATTTTTTCAATATTGCAATTTATTAGTACGACGTCTCGCGCATTAGTCATAAACAACTTAGCGGCAGTCGAGGTACCAATGTTAGATGCTGATACGTATCGTCCGTCAAAGTTACTAATAATTACGTGTTTAGTATCATCGATAGCATAGGCAACACCGTCTAATATTTTAAATTTAGAAGGATTATCCATAACCACAGAGGTGCTGTTGACTTTATCATAATAAGCAAATAAATCATCTGAGTATTTTTGGGCCCAGCCGATAACATCAGGTTGTTCGCAAATTCTATCATACTTAGTTAATGTATCTATGCTCGGTAAATAATTCAAATATGGATCATATGCATACGCAGGTTCCTCAAAGTTAATGAAGTCGCTGCCACACCATTCTATAAATACATCATATTCAGTATCTTGTAAAAATTTAGCGTTAGTCGTTGTAGGTAAGATTATTTCAAATCTACGATTTAAAGGTTCCCACCGCAGTGTAGCAGCATCATCAACTTTAAATGTATTTATATCATATGTACCTTGACCAGTAACAGTATAATAAGTATATGATACATCATAAAGATGAGAGCATGTATTTAACTCAGCGGATAATTTATATACGCCAATTCTATTAGCGGCATGCTTATCGTCATATAGAAATGCGCTCGGATCTTTAATCTGCATAGTGACCTTTTTAGGTTTAGCCACACAGTCAGCATAGTCATAAGTATACCTATTCATGAATACTTTGAACTTAGTATGATATAGTTCATTTAAATTCATAGATGGATTTTCTTCAAGTAATTGCAATTTAGCAATCATTGAATCTACATTGTCGTCTTCGGTTAATATAAAATTGTCAGCGAGCTGAGGGATGCAGGTACGCATCGCCTCAACTATAGCTTCATTATACTCTTCTTCTGTTAAACCTGCAGGTATATTTTTTAATCTTACGCCATGCTTATTTAACAAATATTCAGATATTCGAATTTTTGGCATTATATAGCCGGACCTCCTCTATCATTATCACCATATAAATCTTTATTCATTTCAGTTATTTCATATGATGTTTCAATATATTCTTCAGCATCTATTTCAATATCATTATCATTTAATTTAGCATCAGCCTCATAAACGCAAGATACGTTGCCAAACGGATCAATTTCTTTAAAGTATGCCATAAATTTATTTTGCCCTCCTTATAATTACTTTTGATTTAATAAGTAAATAGTATTATGAATAATTTCATCATGAGTTAATACTCTGGGATATACTAAATTATTTACTTTACCGGATATTAAGAATGTTTTTGTAATTGCTAGTTGACCCAGCTTTACATCAAACAAAGTAGAGAAATCGCGAATCTTATTACCATTAATATAATGCGATACACATTTATCCTTCAATGTTAATGTATATACAATTGTCTCATTATCAAATGCAAAGTGGTTTCTCACTACATCAGCAGTAGTAAAATTAGCAGTATTAGACCAATTACATTTATCAACAAGAGGGTAGGTGTAACGGTCAGAACCTAAAGCAACTTCACCGATGTTATAAGAGGTTTTATTGCTAATATCATATTTGACATTATCAATGAATTCTTTATTATGAGGTAAAGTCATACGCGTATATATGCTTGATGTAATCGGGCAGTGAGAATTATAAGATGCTTGACTTGAACCATTCGAAATATATAATGCAGTATTTGCGGTTATGTCATCAACAAAAAACTTTACAATTTCATATGCAGTGCTTGCTACATTTGACTTATTGTAATTCATTAAAATCTGAATAGTCATTTCATCACATTCAGATAACGATGTATCAGCTAATCCTAAAATACCTGAAGTATATTCATATAATAATTTCGATGCATCAGATACAGAATTATCAATTATTGGTGTGGGAGTATATACTAACTTAGTTACTTTAGGTAATTGCAGTCTGGTTAATAATCCCATAGACTCATATTTAGTATAATCAGTCTCAGCACGATTAGTTTCAAAGCAATTTAATTTATCGGCAACCGGCAATATTAAATCAAAATCAGTCGGTTTAACTGGAATAGCAGTATCACCTTTAAGCGCGAAATCATATCTATGCTCGCGAACGTTTTCGCCACTAGCAGAAATATATTCTCTATAAGGTAATCTTAAAACGTAATTATCATATTCAGTATCATTTAATTTAACTGTAGGTTTAAAATCTTCACCTACGTATAATGCGTCTGATTTAGTTTCAGCTTCAAATTTATCTGAGCGCTTATTGAACTTGCGGTTATTAGGCTCATATAAAACAGACGGAGAACCGGCATTAGACATATTACCAGGTTTATCAAACATCGGATTAACCCAGTTCTTTCTAACGTAATCCATAAATGTTGAATCTAAACCGTAGTTACCTAAATAGTTTGGATTATATACGCCGTATAAATTTCTTAACAGCGCTAATGATGCGGCCGCTGTAGGTGTAGCACATGATGTACCGTTAAATTTATTATAGTTGCCAGAACCAGACCTAAACATTATAACCATGTCGCCGAAGCTTGACATATATTGTTTGTAGTCAGGTTTTAATACGCAAGCGTCTGTTGATAACTGAGTAAAGTAAGATGATGAATAGTCTCTACTTAATGCTTGAATCAACACTACATTACTACGCTTATCCCAGTTTTCAAAATTAGTACGATTAACTTGGTCTCTATTTTTAATGTAACCATAATTTCCGGTTTGACTACCACCCGTTACACCTAACTCTCGTTTGGTATAATAATAAGGTATTGGATTTTTACCGTTCTGAATACAAGTATCTGCAGTATAGTCTAAAGTATCGCCATCGTTACCAGCAGCATTTAGAACTAGTCCTCTTTCGCCTAACTTATTCCAAGCATATCGCATATGACCTAAGTCATGTTTAAAAGATGCATTAAATATACAACTTGATGTAGTGCCTGTAACAAAGTTAGACATCTCAACTAATAATCTAGCAAATATATCAGTATTACTAGAATAACCTTGTTGATAGTCACGAGCATAATATTGAGCGTTAGGACAAATACCGAAATCATAATTACCGCGATGAGCACCAACACCTATACAACTATCTCCATGACCAACATCACTATCTTTCCAAGTAGTTGATGTACCATAAACAGGCTCTTTAAGTTGTCCGACACAATTCTCTAATCTAAGTATGTTACCAGACCATTGCCAAACATCACTATTTAAATAGTCGCCGTCTAATGTACCGCCTATACTATCAAGTATTCCTATAATATTACCAAAGCCTTTTTGAGTAGATTCCCAAATATCGTGAGCACCCACATTTCTGAACTGATGGAAACATTTAGACCAGTCTTCATCATCATATTGTATAGCTGAACCAAAATACCAATTCTTGCGAGTCGTATACTTATGTTCAAGTTCAACACGTAAATAATTATAATCTGTTAGAGGATGCAATCTCCAACCATCTAATATATAATCATAAACTGCATAAACTAAACCTTCTTTAGCCGGCAGCTCATTAAATTGTGAAGCCATCTCGCGAGTAATATCATTAAATATGCAATCGCCAAAGTATGGGAAGGTATTATTAAATGCGAACCACTTAACATTACCAAAAATAATTTGATTTTGGAAATTATAACTCAAGGTTACTATATTACCATTTATTGAATTAACGGTAGCTGTAGTACAAAAACCTGTATCACCATTTAATAAATCTAAGTTATCACCAACATGTAAATCATCAGTGGTTGAAAATACGATTTGTTTATCATCGGTGAATTTAATTTTGGTGCATGGTCTATTAAAATGTCGATATTTATTACCGCAGTAATTTTTAGTATCATCATATAAAGATTGTTCATTAGTTACAGCAAACGCATAGAGGATAGACTCATTCTCATTTTTAGGATTCTTTTTAATCTCAGGTAATATTTCATCGTAATAAAAATAATCGCGTTGTTGTGCATCTAAAGCTTTTGATGTATTTATTGCTCCACGAAATTGTAAACGTGCAGGATATTTACAAATTTGATTTGCAGCTACTTTAGAATTTGAGCTGATTAAACTAGATGTAGCAGTGCCACTAGTATTTGAAGCAATACTTATCGCTGCGTTCTTAGTTACATGAGTTCCGTCTGCATAGAATACTAATGTTTCTAATCCATACCAAGGATATAGAACTATTGAGCCCAGTCTCTTTCCTTCGCGGTCAGGCAAACTCTGCATAGCTTTATATAAATTTTGTATATTGTTTTTATCATCAACAATAGGGTTACCAAATATATGTAACCTATCTAAACCAGTTAGATTACGTACACTAAGTTTAGACACTACATTATCGTGAATATCTAAAACTTTTAAATTGTTTAACTTATTGAATTTTATTGTGCTTATAGTATTATTTATATGAATTTCTGATATGCTATCGTTTCCAAGAATTCTAAAATTATGTTTACCTGTAGAATTTAATTCAATAGTAAATTCATATTCACATCCTCTATCCGGCGTAAATATTGAATACTCACTACTATTAAATGCGAATGCAATGATTTGCTTGTTATCAACTAATTTCAATTTTACTTTAAATGATTCTACATCAGGTAATAATGTCATGTCTATAGACTCGTTAAGTTGATAGTCTGCAGTATTTGGCAATGCTGACAGGCCGCTTTTTATAGTTGCATCATTTAACCAAGAATCAATACAAGTTTGTTTTATTGATTTTACAATCGACATAAATACTTATTCATCTCCTAATTATTTATTTAGGCTATAAAGCAGAGGAGGTTAATCATCTGCAAATATAGACCTTGGCATTGCATATTGTACTTCTTTAGAAATATCACTCTCTGCTCTCTGTGCAAGCATTTCATAGTAGTCTTCTTCAGATATTTCAATAGCGCCAGATATTTCTCGGGGTTCATCAGCAATTAATACTGAAGTAGGTTCCTGCTCCATTCTGTAATAATAAGACATAGTTCAGTAACTCCTTATTAAAAAGTTTTTATTTTTATATAAATTATTGTTCAATAAATACATGATACTGGTAATCAATATGAATAAAAAATTAAGGGATTGCGAAATTAATCACAATCCCATTTCTTTATGCAGCTCTTTAATATCTAGACCGGTTGCCTCTTTTAATCTATAGGCGGCCATCCATCCGCCTTCAACATCGTATTCATCAATGAACTTTCCATAATCGTTGATAAATGTTTTAAAGAATTTAATCAATCTTTGTTTACCGAAGCCAAACTCTTTATGCAGAGTATATAGTATCATAGCATCTGCATCCATAAGGAATTCATTTTTCATGTCCTTAAGTTGTCTATTGACTTCATTATCAAGAGCCTTCTGCTGACTTTTATTTAACTTCAGCGGAGTACTGCGCTGGATTCTAACATTCATAATTTATATATCTACCTCGCCGAAAGATTTTAATATTCGTTATAGTTATCTGCAATCAATCTTACGTAATTACTTCTTACGAATAGTTAAACCTTCAGCGCCGAGATATGAATCAAGAGTAACGGCTGCATATAGAATATGCTTAATATTCTCAAGCGCATTGTCATCAATGTCAGTAGTAAATTCCGTAGGTACCGGTGTACCAAGTTCTAAAGCAATTTGTCCTGATACAAATGCGCGAAGCTTAGATGAATAAATTGCCTTTAAATCATTTGCAATGTATTCATTAGCCCAAGCAACGAAAGCACGTTTCTGTTCGCCACAGGTATCACAATCGCAAGTATCTTCGCATTCACAGGCATCCTCGTCCGCACGCACTTCGTAATTCTTAATGGTATTCTCATAATCTGCAATTGTCGCTCTTAAGTCCTTAATAATTTCAGACTGTTCTTGATTTACACGCTTTAGAGTTTCAACTTGATTCTGAGCAGATTTTACTGACTCGGTTAATTCATTAAACTTTGCTTTTGATAAAAACATATTATAGTAATCTCCTTAACAATTATATTATTTAATTTACTTTTTACGTACCGTTAAACCATTTACATCAATATACTTTTGCAAATTGTTTATAGTTTTAAGAGCGAAATAATGCTCAAGTTTAATAGTCTGTTTCTTAGAACGGCCAGACAATTCAATATTAACTATCATATCATCAATAAATGAACGTAACTTCTTATTAGTTATGTTAGGATAGTCTGATGCAACTTCTGCAGTAAATGCGCTAAGCAGTTGCGCTTCTTCTGATACGTATCGTTCGAGCTTTTGCACAATACAGTTGAGCTCATCGGCTGTTTGAGATAAAGTTTCCTCCTGCTTCTGAACGATATTACGATAGTCATCGCAATCTTCCATTAACAAATCATTACGCTCAGTCAGCGCTTCAACAACTCTCTCGCAAGCGATTAGCTTTTCAGTTAATACCGCATTGTCTTTTGCTAAAGCATCAGCTTTAGCCTTGGACTTCTTACCGAATAGGTCTAATACAAACATAATGTTTAAACCCTCCTCTTGCTTTACTTATATATAATGATATGTATAAAAACGTTCTGTCAATTTATTTAACGATAATATCAATATCATCAATAACTAAATCATCTGAGAAACAGTCAGCAGATTTTTGCGGTATAGTTAAATCTGCAGTCTCATCTTGTTGAGTGGTACAAATGAGCTGCTCAAGTTTTGGATGGCGACCGCAACATTTTTTCTCAGGGCAGAACGGAATTTTATTACTTTCACATTTTGGAACAAGGTATGGTTTTAATTGTGGATATACTGATAAAATCAAATCTCGCATTTTAATTGCCATCATGCGTATTTCCCACTGCGCTCTAGTGCACAATCGTTCATTAAAGAAATGCATTAAGCTGCGCAAATTAAATTGCAGTGTAAGTACTGTTTCACAGGCATTGGGTAATACCATGCGAGCATCTTCATTCGGTATACCTAAATACTGCAAATCTATGTATGCACTATTTGCGGCAGTCATTGCTTTCTCATATATTTTAAATGCTTCAGGATTATTCGCTATAGAAGGTGGAACTACATACTTAAATCCATTCTCTGCGCAATATCTTTGAGAACGAACAGTAAAAGATGTTCCTATTCTATGTCGTGTTAATTGAGCAAGCAATGCGCGTGAAACACCTTTAACTTCAAATACAAAATTTGCATACTCAGTAACAGACGTATGACCGTTACTAATACAATCTTTCATAATATAATATTTAGATGTTGGTTCGCTGTCATAACATGTACTCGCAGCCTGTTCGATAATATCTAATGCATTAGGCGTATACGACACTAACTTAACTTGCAGCTTACATTCATTTTGCTCTGTCATAGAAGTATTCAATTACATCACTCACTTAACTTACTTAATTATTTATTTTAACAAATACACTAGAAATAGGCGATAGGCCTATAGTAATCAATTGAATTTCATAATTACATAACGTCATCAGAGTCGCGTTCATTTTGCTTTGATGCATTATGCATTTCTACTATTCTACTCAAGGTAACTAAGTAAGATTCGTGTGGATAAAATGTATTATTGATTAAATCAACAATTAAAGTGTGAATATATTTTAATACATCAATAGGTGAACTATTTAAATTTGCATTATATATTTGTGCCAAAGTTTTACCATCAATTAAATATGTTATATCAAGTTTATGTATAACAAAATCAGGTAAGCCAGGTTCACCGTTGTTTGATTTGCAGATATTGATGTAGTCAAATTTA
>JAEIGA010007642.1_pt1 | contig 16396 bp, 11 predicted proteins | sample 9270691 | NCBI WGS metagenome assembly JAEIGA01 (sample SAMN17057246, study PRJNA624740) | gut metagenome | biome: biome; isolation source: fecal sample | host: Bos grunniens | place: China: Xizang | collected 2019
CCTGAACCTGTAATTCTCCTTGGACAGTGATGTCATCTCCAATTTGCTCAGCCTCATCTTGAATGTACTCACCATAGGGAGTATAAGCAACATGAAGACCACAACTCCAATACCACCGATAAAGTGAGTTGATGATCTCCAGAACAACAGACTTTTTGGTAAGGCCTCTATATCCTGCAGAATTGTACCGCCTGTTGTAGTATATCCCGACACACTCTCAAACCATGCATTGATAAGGGAAAATTCTCCTCCCCAAAGCACATATGGAAGCATACCGAAAAGACACGAGAGAATCCATGAAAGCACTATAATGGTAAATCCCTCCTTAATATGGATCTCCTCATGCTTGCGTACAAATATAAGAGGGAAGAGACCTGTAGTGAAAGTTATCACACCGCTGAGCAGCAAAGGGGAGAATGCAGAATCGAAATCATAAATTACCGATATCACTGCACTCAAGAACATGAACATTGCATTAAACAATAAAGCAATGCCTATATTCCTTGCCACAACACTAATATTCATAATGCTACCCTTATTTACTCATTTTTTTGTTCATCTCCACCAACTCCTTCACATTCTCATTGAATTCCTGGAGTTCCTCATCAGTATCAATAATGATATTGTAGCTCTTCTTCCTGTAAAGGAAATCCGACACACCCTGGGAAATCTTGTGGAGAGGATTCACAAAATAAAAGTTTATGAAATAGTTGAACAGCAGAACCAGAACAAGACCTGCCATAACCGCTACAACTCCCGGCATAATGCTGCGGTAGAAACTGTCTGTCATTGTAAGAGAGTTCTCCTTCAATGCCTCCTGGGATGTAAGGGTGAGTTTCTGCAAATATCCCCTCAGCCTCATGTACACCGGATGCAGTTTGTTGAAGTACCAGTTTCTTCTTCCAGAGTACTCTCCCTGCCACACCTGTGGAGCATCATTCATTATAATGATATATGTAGAGTATGCAAAAAGAACAGAATCGGCATACTCCCTCTCAACCTTGGTAGTAAAATTATCCTTAATTCCGGCTAGATAATCACTGAACCTGTTGTCGTTCTTGTCCCTTGGCAAAACCTGGGAAGACTCGTCTCCAAGCTTCTCAAGCAAGTTGAAATTGTATTCATCTGTAATTTCAAGCATTGCCCTGGAAGTATTGATTGCCGCAATATTGTCGTTTATAAGATTTGCCACGGTGTTTCTCATCCTCACAAATTCATATATGGAGATGGCACTGGATACAAGCAGAATGCCTGCAATCACAACAAATCCCAATGATATTTTTCTCTTTATGGCCATAGTAGATATAATATGTAGCAAATATACATAAAAAAACAGGATGGCGTTGCTGCCATCCTGCCTTATCAATATATATTGGGAATTATTTGTTCTCCTCTACATATTTGTTGTATTTGTCGTAGTTGGTCTGGAAATCTGCTCCTTTCTCACGGAAACGGAAGTAGATGTTCTTCAAGTACTCTGCTGAAGCAAGTTTGATGTCAGCATCAGTTGAAACCTCAAATGCTTTCTCGAATGGAACGATTGCATCCTGAAGAGCTTTCTCCATTTTCTCCAACAAAGCGTTGTATTTGTTGTCATCCAACTCTTTCTGAGCCTGATCCTGAATATCAACAGCCCAATCATAATAAGCACAACCCTCAGCAAATGGAGCATAGATGTATTTTGCATCTACCTCAGAAGCTTTGTGGAATGCAGCAATTGCCTGCTCGAACTGATTGAGTTTTCTGTAAAGTGAACCCTCAGCGTAAACAAGGCTGGCATTTGTAGGCTCGTTGTTCTGAGCTACTTTCAAGATCTCAAGAATCTTTGCAGGATCCTCATTAGACTCCATGTAAACGTTGATAAGACCTACAAGGATAGACTGGCTGGTAGGATATTTTGCAAATGCAGCAGTAAGGATCTCCTTGCATTTTACAGTGTCACCAATTGCTTTGTAGCTGTCTGCCAAACCAGAGTAAACATCACCCTCCAAATCATAGTTTACTGACAAGCAGTACTCCATAAGTTTGATGGCTCTCTCACTCTCTTTTGCCATAGTAGCAGTAAGGGCAGCGTAATATGCCATTGTAGTATCCAACTGGTTAAGTACTGGATGTGTACCTACCTCCCAAACTTTCTCAAAACCAACTGAAGCAGGGCTGAATTTACCAAGGGTATAGTTTGACATCGCCTCCTCATAGTATTTGTTCTTGATGTTTGTCAAGATCTCAGAGATAGCTTTTGTCTGTTTTTTAGCAGCATCAAGCTCAGCTGCTTTTTTGATTGCATCAAATGCAAGACCAAGACCGTTCTCAATGATTGGTTTGGTAACATTCCATGCTACAAGAACACCGTTCTCATCATAATAAAGGTTCTTGTCATCGTATTTCTCTACAGTGTACAATTTGCCTCCAATCTCCTCCTGAGCAGTTGAAAGAACCTGCTGGTCTTTGATAAGAAGTTTTACCTGCATTTGAGGTGAACCCTGTAGAAGGCCCTGTGCAGGAGCATCAAAACATGCTACATAAGCGTTTGCCATTTTAACCCAAGTAGCAGGAAGTGCACTTTTCTTAGGGTTCTCAGTGTCAGCTTTTGCTTTGTCCAAACCTTTCAAAGCATCAGTTACAGCTTTTGACTGAGCACCAAGCTGTACTACCATCAGTAGTGAAACTACTGCAAATAATAATTTTTTCATCTCTTATAAAAAATAGTGTTGATTAATAATATTCTGTTTTGAATTACTCTTCAGTTGGAATTTCCACAGGTTTGTCCTCACTCTTGTTCACAACACATACTGCAGCAATGCTGTCACCTTCCCTCAAGTTTATGAGTTTCACACCCTGAGTTGCCCTGCCGGCTACCCTTATGTCTGAAACGGCAACCCTTATTGTAATTCCGGATTTGTTGATGATCATAAGGTCATTATCCTCCGTTACAGATTTAAGGGCAACAAGTTTTCCAGTCTTCTCAGTAATGTTCAGGGTCTTCACACCTTTACCGCCTCTGCTTGTAAGCCTGTAATCCTCAAGTTCAGATTTTTTACCGAATCCGTTCTCACTCACTACAAGAATAGTACGGTTCTGTTCAGCCACTTTATCCGACTCTACACAAATCATACCAACAACCTCATCATCATCCTCTATAGTTATACCGCGCACACCTGCACTGGTCCTTCCAATAGCCCTGGCATCAACCTCATTGAACCTTACACACTTGCCGTCGCGTCCTGCAATGAGTATCTCATTGTTTCCGTTGGTAAGCATAGCCTCTATAAGTTCGTCACCCTCCCTTACAGTTATGGCATTTACACCATTTACCCTTGGTCTTGAATATGCCTCAAGAGATGTCTTCTTTATTGTACCCCTCTTGGTTCCAAGAACAATATAGTTATTGTTGATATACTCTTCATCGTTAAGGGTAGGAACATTCAGATATGCACATACCTTGTCTTCCGGCTCAATGTTTATCACATTCTGTATGGCACGTCCCTTTGAAGTTTTTGTACCCTCAGGAACATCGTAAACCTTCAGCCAGAAACATTTTCCTTTTTGGGTGAAGAACATCATTGTGCTGTGCATGTTTGCAACATAAATGTGCTCAATGAAATCCTCCTCCCTGGTTGTGCTGCCTTTGGCTCCCACTCCACCCCTGTTCTGAAGCCTGTACTCATTCAGCGGTGTCCTCTTTATGTATCCAAGGTGTGATATTGTAATCACCACATCCTCGTCGGGATAAAAGTCCTCAGGATTGAACTCATCTGCAGACGGTACAATCTCTGTCCTCCTCTCATCACCGAATTTTGCCTTAAGGCCGTCCAGCTCATCCTTTATAATGCCCATCTGAAGGTCATAGCTTGCAAGTACATCCTTCAGATACTGGATAAGTTTCATCAGCTCATTATACTCGTTCTGGAGTTTCTCCTTCTCCAGGCCTGTAAGCTGGCGGAGCCTCATCTCCACAATTGCAGCTGCCTGGGCATCCGAGAACTGGAATCTCTCAATCAAGCCCTGTTTGGCCTCATCCACTGTCTTGGACCCCCTGATAATTGCTATAACCTCATCGAGGAAATCAAGCGCTATGAGCAATCCCTCAAGAATATGTGCCCTTGCCTCTGCCTTTGACAGTTCAAACTGGGTTCTGCGTACAATCACATCATGTCTGTGGCGCACATAATATTTGATCAGCTGCTTGAGGTTAAGCAATCTCGGACGTCCGTCCACAAGTGCAATGTTATTTACAGAGAAACTGCTCTGTAGTGCTGTATATTTGAAAAGGGTATTGAGTACCACATTGGCAACTGCACCCATCTTCAATTTTATCACTATACGCATACCGCGACGGTCACTCTCATCGTTCACATATGCTATACCCTCTATCTTCTTCTCCTCTACAAGCTCGGCAATCTTCTCAATAAGCTCCCTCTTGTTCACCATATAAGGGATCTCGCTCACAACTATTGTCTCGCGGCCGTTCTCGTTTACCTCAATATCTGTTTTTGCCCTCACTACAATCCTGCCCCTTCCGGTCTCAAAAGCATCCCTTATGCCCTGATATCCCTGAATGATACCGCCTGTAGGGAAATCCGGACCTTTAACATGCTCAAGAAGTTCATCTACGGTAATGTCGTGATTGTCTATATATGCCTTTATTGCATCACATATCTCGTTAAGGTTATGCGGTGCCATATTTGTAGCCATACCTACTGCAATACCGGAAGCTCCGTTGAGCAGAAGCAGCGGCGCCTTTGCAGGGAGCACTACAGGCTCCTGAAGCGAATCATCAAAGTTATTGCGGAAATCCACGGTATTCTTGTCAAGATCCAGAAGTACCTCCTCCGCTATTGCATTGAACCTCGCCTCGGTATAACGCATTGCCGCAGCAGAGTCACCGTCAATGGAACCGAAGTTACCCTGTCCCTGCACAAGCATGTATCTCAAACTCCAGTTCTGGGCCATTCTCACCATTGCATCATACACACTTGAGTCTCCGTGAGGGTGGTATTTACCAAGTACCTCACCCACAATACGGGCAGATTTCTTGAATTGTCCTCCCGACGTAAGACCCAGCTCACTCATTCCATAAAGAACCCTTCTGTGTACGGGTTTCAAACCGTCACGCACATCCGGCAACGCTCTGGATACAATAACCGACATTGAGTAATCTATATATGCACTTTTCATCTGATCCTCAATATTGATCTGATGTATCCTTCCTTGTGTCTCTTCCATTTCCATATAAATCCTTTATTTTCAAGCCGCATTCATGCCACCTTCCACCCATTACTGCATATCCTCAAAAAGTATGGTGCGCAATCACGGTAATAACATACAAAAATACGCATTTTTTTGTTATTAGTAAAAGATAGCAGACAAATTTCTTAAATTCGCACAAATTTTAAGAAGGGACTGGAGAAATGAATCTACAATTGTCAAACGAACTTAACGACATACTTACATACGCAAAAGAGGAAGCCATGAGGCTGGGAAACTATACTGTTTCAACAGACCACCTTATATTGGGCATCCTGCGCCACAGGGAAAACGTCTCTGTGGAGACGCTTGTTGCCCTCGGCGCCAATGTTGCAGACCTTAAGGTACACCTGGAAAATGCCGTAAAGGCACAGGAACCTGTTCCTATGGAGAAGGAGAACATGCTCTCACTTTCCAAAGCCAGCGAAAATGCACTTAAGATAATGTTTCTGGAGGCACGCTCGCTGCATGTAATAAAACCTGATTCCAGCCATCTTCTGCTGGCTATCCTCAGGGCACAGGACGGCAATGCCGTGCAATATCTGGAGAGTATAGGAATTTCTTATGGCCAGGTAAGGGACATAATAGCCGGAAATGTGGAGAATACAACTTCCGAGGGAGATCAGCAACCGGAAAATTCTCCTGAAAACAATTCTGAAAACTCCCGAAACAAGTCAGGGAATGGGCATATTAATGCTTCAGAAGATGCCCAGGGAAATGCAGATGGTACAATTTTTACAAATGATGGTGATACAGGTGGGGATGATGTGCTGGAAAACCGTCGGGAAGAGAAAACCAATTCCGGTGCAAAAATAAAAATTGATATAAGGAAAGACGCCTCAGGAGGAAAGACTCCGGTACTGGACAGTTTCGGATTCGATCTTACCAAGGCTGCCATGGAGGACAAGCTGGATCCTGTAGTTGGACGTGAAAAGGAGATTGAGAGGCTGGCCCAGATTCTGGGCAGGAGGAAAAAGAACAATCCTGTACTGATAGGGGAGCCGGGAGTGGGAAAATCTGCCATTGCAGAGGGTCTTGCAATAAGGATAGCCCGCAGGAACGTTTCCCGTGCGCTGCTGGGCAAAAGGCTGGTTTCACTGGATATAGGTTCCATTGTGGCCGGCACAAAATACCGCGGCCAGTTTGAGGAGAGGATGAAGGCCATTCTGAATGAACTTGGCAAAAACCCTCACATAATTCTGTTTATAGATGAAATGCATACCCTTGTGGGTGCAGGAGGTGCAGCAGGCTCTCTGGATGCCGCCAATATGCTCAAGCCAGCCCTTGCCAGAGGAGAGATCCAATGCATTGGTGCCACAACACTGGATGAATTCCGCCAGTTCATAGAGAAAGATGGAGCCCTGGAGCGCCGTTTCCAGAAAGTGATAGTAGAGGCTACCGGTTTTGAGCAGACTCTGGACATTCTTCAGAACATTAAGGAGAGATACCAGAAGCACCACAACGTGGTTTACTCGGACGAGGCTGTAAAAGCATGTATATCATTGAGTCAAAGATATATAACAGACCGATGTCTTCCCGACAAAGCCATAGACATAATGGACGAGGCGGGCAGTAGGGTACACCTGAAAAGCATTAAGGTACCGAAGAAAATCCTCACCCTTGAGAAAGCCATTGAAATTGTTGTAGCTGAGAAGCAGGAGGCGGTTGCCGAATCGGATTTTGAGAAGGCTGCCATGTATCGCGACATTGAGAAAATGAAACGTACAGAGCTGGAGCGCGAGAGGGCCAAATGGCAGAGCAAGCAGCTTAAGTCACCTTCTGAGGTAACCGCAGAGGATGTGGCCCAAGTTGTAAGCATGGCAACAAACATTCCGGTAAGCAAAATTGCCCAAAGCGAGGGGAACAAACTTGCCGCAATGGGTGCAACCTTGCGCGAAAAGATTATAGGACAGGACAATGCCGTTGATATTGTAACCCGTGCAATACAGCGCAACAGGGCCGGTCTCAAAGACCCCAACAAACCTATAGGAACCTTCCTCTTCCTGGGCCCTACCGGAGTAGGAAAGACCCAGCTTGCAAAGGTTCTTGCACAGTATATGTTTGATTCTCCCGACAGCATCATACGCATAGACATGAGCGAGTATATGGAGAAGCACGCAGTGAGCCGCCTAATTGGAGCCCCTCCGGGCTATGTGGGATACAACGAGGGTGGACAGCTGAGCGAGAGGGTGCGCCGCAAACCGTACTCGGTTGTTCTGCTGGATGAGATAGAAAAAGCCCATCCCGACATCTTCAATCTGCTGCTGCAGGTTCTGGATGAAGGACGCCTTACAGACAGCAACGGAAGGCATATAGATTTCAGGAATACTGTCCTTATCCTTACATCCAACATAGGTACAAAGGAACTTAAGGATTTCGGCAACGGACTGGGCTTTTCAAACTCAACCCGCAGAGATACTGCAGCCAACAGCCGCAACATCATTGAGAAAGCCATCAAAAAGGCCTTCACCCCAGAATTCCTCAACAGGCTGGATGAGCAGATATTGTTCAATTCCCTTACCAAAGAGGATATAGAGAAAATAATTGAGATTGAGCTTAAAGATCTTTACACACGTGTTGAGCAGGCCGGTTTCAAATTGAGGCTGAGCAAGAAAATCAAAAAATTCGTTGCAGAGGCCGGCTACGATCCCCAATACGGAGCCCGTCCGCTCAAACGCGCCATACAACGCTATATAGAAGACCCGTTGGCCGAGAAGATCATCAGCGGAGAGGTAAAACCGGGCAGCACAATTTCTTTGTGACGTTGTCTTCTTGTACAAGTGCTTGATTTTCAAGCACAATAAAAACAGGGATTAATGGCAAAGCCATAATCCCTGTTTTTTAATTTGCTGTATTACAGCAAATTATACAAAAAGACAACGTCACAAAATTTGGAGTAAAAATTTTTTGCTGCCCATATTCCGGATTGTGTAGAATTCGTCGGGAAGGGCCCCCTGTTCCAGTTCCTTTTCATACAGGCGTTGGGACAGCCTTGTAAAGTTGGTTTTATGTACATGATATTCAACAGGCTCCCTTACTCCGGCAAATTTGAAGCCCAGTTTTTCGTAAACATCACCATTGCTCCACTCGGAATCCGAATAAGTCATAACCTCAATGGGGGTCCCGGGTTCAACTCTGGTATAACGTTCTTCCAGAAAAGCATTGAGAAGCTTTCCCATTCCCCCAACTACACGCACTCCGGGAAGGGAAGCATAACGGATCCACTCATAAGAATCAAAAATGAGGATATCTGCATTTTCCTGCTCCTCTTTTGGAACATTCTGCAAAGGGGCATCTATCTTTCTCACCATTGGACGCCCTTCAGAAAAAGTGGCAACAGCAACTATTTCCCCTTCATATTCAAGGGCATACCGGTAACGGCACTTTGCACTGGAATAAGTATGGTGCCTGTGGAGAAAATCTTTTACCAGATCTGCCATCTGCGGATTGCCCCTGCCGGTCAGGACCCTGCACTTTCTGGCAAATACGCTTCTGAATCGCTCAAGGCGGGCCAGAATCCTCTCCTGAACCATATTCCGTGCACTCCACCAGCGGTCTTCGTACAGATAAACCACATCCGAAAAAGGGACTTCCAATCCGGGACAGGATAATTTGTCATCCGAATTGGCTGTGGCTGAACAACCTGCCTGCACAAGTTCAACAGCAAATTCATAATCCGGAAAAATGAAAGAATTCCCGTACTCAATAAAATCTATATATGAAGACTCCAGAAAACTTCTGAAACCGCTTTTGAACAAACTTTCCATAACTCCAAAAATAACAAATATCGTGTAACATTATACTGCATTCAACATTTTAAACAAATAAATTTGGAGTTTGAAAAATAATATCTATATTTGCAGTCCCAAAACGGGAGATTCGTTAGCTCAGCAGGTAGAGCACAACACTTTTAATGTTGGGGTCCTGGGTTCGAGCCCCAGACGGATCACAGAAAAGCCTTCAGAAATGAAGGCTTTTTTGTTTTATACCGTTATCTGAGCACAACTTAAACAACTGATATACAATGAACAGAATATTATTAATTTCTGCATTTATCCTTGCTTTGATATTCTCCGGATGTTCAAAAGACTCCGCAATTACTCCACCTGAAGATCAGCAGCCGGACTATACACCGGATATCCCTTATGCACCATCCCCTAAAGTGGAAGGGAGAGCAGTTATTGCATACGTTGCATATTATGGAACAACATTGCCTGATCCACAAATATGTACCCACATAAATTACGCATTTGCCGAACTTTATATGAAAGACGGGAGATATACAGGATTCAAGCCACAAGGCAAGATGGAGAGATTCAGGAGTGTACTGGAACTGAAAAAGAAGAACCCAAGCCTTAAAATCCTGCTCTCTTTTACAAATGGCGTTTCAAATGGAGACAACACCAAAGGTGGAGGATTCTCTGTTCTCGCCAAAAGTGAAGAGGCAAGAAAAGCGTTCGCAGAAGATTGCAAAAAATATTGCATGGAGTATGGTCTCGACGGAATAGATATGGACTGGGAATTTCCGGGACTGGACTGGAGCGGTCAGCCGGTAGACCTGAAGGCTGATACTGAGAACCATGTAAAACTCATGAAACAGCTGCGACAGACTTTGGGCAACGGATATCTTCTTACTTATGCAGGATATGTAATGGACAAACAGCCGTCGGGAGGAGGATACAGATATATAGACATAAAGGCATTGGATGAAGTGGTTGATTATGTAAACCTTATGACATATGATATGGACGCCGACGGCAGGCCGCACAACGCAATGAACTGCCCGAGGGCATATTGGGATATTGAAAGGGCATACAAGGCATATATGAATGCAGGGGCAACCCCTTCAAAACTGGTTCTTGGAATACCTTTTTACGGCAGGGTATCATTCTCCGGTTCACCGGGAGCACTCAGCTACAAGACCATCAGACAACTCTCCTCCGCATACACAATTGAGAATTGGGATTCAGCAGCAAATGTACCTTATGTAACATACGGCAATACAATATATTGCTATTACGACAACCCGAAAAGCATTGCCTTAAAATCAAAATGGGCATTGGAAAAGGGGATGTACGGTGTCATGTACTGGGAAAATGACAGTGATGATGACCATTTCACTTTACGCCGTGCAGCATGGGAAGGGATCATGAATCCTCAGAAATAAAAAAGTTTTATTATATTTGGGCAAACCAAACTTTAAAAATGAAAGCACTTATGAAAAGAATTGCTACTTTACTTGTAATGTTCTGCATGGTACTTACACTCAATGCCCAGAACCAGAACGAGCAGAAACCTCAAAGACCTGAACTTGAGATTGGCTCAGCAATGCCTCAGATAGACCTTAAATCTGAAGTTTACGGCAATATAACCAACAAAGACCTTAACGGCAAAGTTGTTCTTATCCAGATGTTCGCCACCTGGTGTGGCCCTTGCCAGAAAGAGCTGGCAGAGGTACAAGGTACCCTTTGGCCAAAATACAAAGACAACAAAAACTTCAAGCTTGTTGTAATAGGCAGAGAGCACACAGATGAGCAGCTTACCAAATACAACGAGAAAAAAGGGTTCACATTTGCCCTTTATCCCGATCCTAAAAGGGAGAACTACTCAAAATTTGCAGACATAACAATCCCTCGCTCATATTTGTATGACAAACAGGGAAAACTTATATGGAGCGCAGTAGGCTACTCTCCAGAGGAGTTCAAGGAGCTTATGGAAACAATTGAGAAAGCATTGAAATAACATTTGCTTCCACACAAAATAAAAAGCGGTACAGGAAAATTCCCGTACCGCTTTTTATATCACTCACAGTCAAATATTGACCCCTGCAAAATTGTATCCAAAAGAATCAGATAAAGAAAAGTGAAACTCCCGCAACACTTATAACCGCACCAACAACCTCCTTGAAAGTAACTTTCTGGCCAAAGAAAATATGTGCGGGCCAAAGTATGAAAACAGGGGTAAGGGCCATAAGGGTTGAAGCAATGCCCGCCTCGGTGTACCTTACCGCCATAAGAGAGAGGGAAACCCCAATGAACGGACCGGTAACGGTAGCCCAAACGGCAGCATTCATTCCCTTACGGTCTTTTGAAGCAGTAATGAGCGTCCCCAGTTTCTTCTGAACGGCCATCACAACCAGAAAACCAATTGCTCCGGTAACCGCCCTCATAAACGTTGAGGCAAAAGGGAGCATCTGCGCAACCTGCTCCTCACCTGCAGGCACTGCCAACTCATAATAATTCATACCCACTTTACTCAAAACCAGGCCAATACCCTGGCCAACCCCAGCTCCAATACCAAAGAGGACACCCTTTATCGGCAACTTGAGGGCAATCTTTCCTCTTCCCGACAATTTCTTTTCAGCCTCCTCCCCATTTCCATCGGCAGCCTTCTCCTTGTTGAACACAGAAATGCCGATACCGGTAAGGGTAACCAGCATACCGGCCAAGGCCTGAAGTTCCATCTTCTCCCCCAACAGTATCCATCCTGCAACCGCAGCTGTAGGTGGTGCAAGAGTCATGAACAGCTGTCCGAAACGGGATCCTATAATCACATAAGAATTGAAAAGGCAATAATCACCCAACAGATACCCCACAAAACCGGAAAGGGAAAGCCATAGCCAAGTCTTTCCATCCGCAAAAAGGGGATACGGTGCACCGGTAAACCACCACAACGTAACTCCCAACATAACCAGCGAGAGCAACATCCTTATCACATTCAGCTGCAGCGATCCAAGACGTTTGCTCCCAACCTCGGCAAACAAAGCGGTAATTGTCCACGAAACCGCAACTGTAAGAGAAATAAATTCACCTAAATAATTCATAATAAAACTCAGTACTGCAGATCAATTACCCACATATCACTGTTGGTCCCTATACGGAACGGAGGCCCCCACAAAGACAACCCGCTGGAGACAATCACATGGGAATTGCTCCATTTGCGGTAACCATGACTCTGCTCATACATGCTCTCTACAACATATGTAAAAGGCCAAACCTGCCCCCTGTGGGTATGTCCGCTGAAAATCACATCAAACCCTACAGAATCCTTCATGGTAAGATTGCTTGGCTGGTGCTCAAGAAGAATGGAATGTCTGCCCCCTACCTTCCCCTTCAAATCCTCATGCACACTCCTCGTATGGTGATGCCTGTCATCCACTCCCACCAAGGCCAGACCGTCAGACAACACAACCACACTGTCCCTCAAAAGTACAATTGGGGTATTGCTGAGAAACTCTTCAACTTTTACGAGATTACGGCTGGCAATGTACTCATGATTTCCCGGTACCATATAGATACCCAAACGTGCCTTCAACAGTGAAAGCTCCTCATCCATTCTCTGCTGCTGCAGAGGTACAACATTATTGTCAATAAGGTCACCTCCAATCAGGATAATGTCGGGATTAAGGGAGTTGATTTTCTCCACATACTTCTGAAGATGCTTCTTCCCCGTTGCGTGTCCAAGATGCACATCACTCACAGCAACTATCTTAATCTTATGCACTTGCTCCTGCAACTGCTCCCCAACCAGGGTATGATCTGCTGGTTTACTGCAATTGTCCCCATTCCTCAGATCAATTGCAATCTCCTCCACACGCGGATTCCTGTAATTGATATACCCGCCAACAAGCAATGCCAAAACAAATGACAAGGCTATAAAAGTACCGAACCTGTTAAGGAAAGCACCGCCCCAAAATACTTTCACAAGATCTACAACAATCAGTGCCAGAACCATATACATAAGGAAGACAAGCCATATGGAACCCACATTGTAAAATCCTGCATGAAGCCACTGCAGCAAATTGGAATCACGGGCAAAAAGTGCCACGAACATTGAAACTGCCGCAACACACAAGAAAACTGCAAAAACAACTTTACAAACCCGAATTCCCGATTTTCCAAACGGCAATATTCCATCCAATGCCTGCAGCACCTTTCCCATCCCCTTCAGCAACTTTACAATCACATAAAGGTTACCTGAAAGGTACACAAGCAAAAAGCAAATCCCAATAAAAACAGCTCTCTTTTCCATACTCCCAACTACATTAATACACTATATCCGTCTACCGAATAAATTACTCTGTACCGCATCCGGATACAGAGTATCCGACTCATTTACTGAACAAATTATTCAGCCGGATAACCTACCGGATGATATATGAGGGCTTTCATTGTCTCAGGCAAGAACATCGCAGCCCTTACAGCCTCCTGATCGATTCCCGGAGCACAGGCAACTGTAGCCATACCTGCCGCAGCACAATACATATAGATGTTCTGGGAAACATAACCGGCATCCATTGCACCAAATTTTTCTGCCGCTTCAGCTCCAAACCTGCTGAACTTGCTCTGGTCGCAAACCAAAAGGATAACCGGGTTATTCAAAGCGAACGGATTCCTTTTCTCACTTGCAAAAATAGGACGTACGTCAGTTGCACATATCTGAGAAAGCTCCTCTGTTGCAGGATTATAATGATATGCACCATCAGCTTTGCATACATAAAGTTCAATATCCTGCGCATTTACTGCAGAAGGGGCAGTACGTCTGCCGTCCTCCCTGTTCACGCCATTGGCTGCCCAAAGGATATCAAGCATAACATCATCTGAAACAACTTTAACGGTATCATACTTCCTTATGGATTTCCTCTCATTGAGAATCTCTTTAAGTACTGTCAAATTATCAGCTACAGGGGCAGCCGCATTCTCCTGTACATTATTACATGAAGCCAGAGCTACAGCAAGGAACAAACCTGCCAAAACAAAAATTTTTCTCATAGTCTAAAATATATAAGTTGGTTATTTACAATACTTTAATTTGCAAAATCTGAGCAGTTTCCCCTGTTACCCTCACATGGTTCGAAATCTGCAGTCCCGGAAGACACACAATCTTACCGGTAGCATCCAACATCACAGGTACAGAACCCTTATGCAAATTCTCAAATTTTATATCGGAAAGGTAATCTGTAACTTTCTTGCTGCCACGCAATCCTAGTGGAGAGAATCTGTCCCCTGCCTCCACACACCTGCAAGCAAGCGGCATCTTAACCTTGGCTGCATCCATATAAAGGACAGGACACAACTCACCGGCATCTTTTCTGGTACGCCAGCTCTCAACCGGAATCACAGTTGAATCAATCTTCAGTTCCCCTGCCTGTGCCACATTCAGATAAAACTTAAGCAGCCCCCTCTCCTTCACAGCAATTATATCTCCGCTTCCCGACAAAAATTTCTTTGGTCCTTCCTCTTCTCCAAGCGCCTTGCAGATACTCTCAATCACTGCAGGCACAAAGCCCCATCGGGAAGCAATCTGATACACCCAAAACTCCCACTCGGGTTCTGCCAGAAGTTTCTCAAGTTCAACAATACAAACCAGCATGGAGAGCTTCTCCCCATATCCGTCCGCCTCTAAACCATAATCTACAGCAACTGCAGTCTCAGCAGCAATCCCGTCCTCTGACACACCAGCAACTTCATCAACAGACTCCGGGGCAACTCCCGCAACTGCCATCTCCCCTGAAACACAGTTCAGCCTCAAATTCAGGCCACACATGTTATGTGAGAACTTGCTCTGCAGAAGTTCCCCAAAAGTGGAGAACACATTGCATAAAGCAGCACATTTCTCCTCCACAACCCTCTGCATAATGCTACCTGTCTGCTGGAAATGCCTTATATTCCTGTTGAATGTTGCCACAACAGAGGGATTTATCTTCTCCAGTTGCGGAAACACTTCATTCCTTATCCGGTTACGGGAATAATCACTTGTAAGATTGGTGCTGTCGGTACGGTAAGGTACTCTGAACTTGAGGGCATATTTTTCAATCTGCTGTCGGGAATACTGCATCATCGGGCGGATGATGAACTGCAGACTTTTACATGACTGATCATCCACTTCCCCACATTCCGTGGCCAGCTCAAGCAATACCTTCTCCCTTATCCCGGCAATACCATCTATACCGCATCCTCTGGTGAGATTCAGCAAAAGGGTCTCGGCATTGTCATTTGCATTATGGGCAATTGCAAGAAAACTGAATCTATGCTCACGCATAAGGGCATAGAACCAATTGTAGCGGAGATCACGTGCAGCCATCTCTATGGAAATGCCATTTTCCCTGGCGTATTCCACAGTATTGAAACTCTCCCTGAACAAAACAACTCTATTCTCCTCACACCACCTGGTAACCATCTCTGTGTCGGCATCACTCTCCTCACCCCTGAGATTAAAGTTCACATGTGCAACGGCAACCTTCAAATCCATCTGGCAGTGCACCAAAGCATCCAGCATACACATGGAATCAACCCCGCCGCTTACTGCAGCAAGAACAGATGCACCATAATCAACACCCAAATCAAACAAATGCTTTCTGAATCCATATCTAAACATATCACAAATATAATTAAAACCGGAAGCAAAACGGCAATGGTGATACAATTTCCACTTCTGATTGGGAAACCGGATGTATAAATTTGAGAGAATGTGCATGCAACATCAGCCTGCCGGCTTGAGAAACAGCAGCCGTAGAATCATAAGAAACTGCAGGTGAGCCATATAGAAGATCTCCAACAATTGGGGAATCCAGGCCCATTGGGTGGGCGGAGTGAACCCGCAACTGATGTGTACGGCCAGTAATGGGGTAAAATTTCACTAATGTCCTGCCTGACGCAGTATCCTCACGCAAAACCTCCAAACGTGTAACAGCCTCTTTCCCGCACTCAAAATCTACTTTCTGGCAAGGTCTGTGATCATAATCCGGAGCAAGTGGCAAAGAAATTATTCCAGGGGCAATACCAACACCTTCAAGTAAAGCCACATAACATTTCTCCACTTCCCTGCCGGCAAACTGCTTCTGCAAATCCTTATAAACAGATTGAGTTTTGGCCAAAAGAAGTACCCCTGAAGTATGCATATCCAGCCTGTGCACTACAAACCAGCCATGCTCCTCCAACAGGTCAGCCACACATTTTTCATCGGAATCCTTTCCTGCAACAGACAATATTCCCGACGGCTTGTCTACCGCTACAATCCACTCGTCCTCATAGAGCACATCAACATTCTCCCTTTCCGGAAAACTCTGATGGGCTGCAGGCATGATTTCCAACCCCTGAAGCATGAATCCCAGAATTGGAGCACACTTACCCTTGCATGAAGGGTAAAA